>Ga0308157_10000921_pt1 | contig 74131 bp, 72 predicted proteins | sample PhyBR1_FD_201035 | JGI IMG/M metagenome (GOLD analysis project Ga0308157, IMG submission 201035) | Phyllosphere microbial communities from UC Gill Tract Community Farm, Albany, California, United States - DLSLB.R1 | ecosystem: Host-associated > Plants > Phyllosphere > Unclassified | place: USA...
ACTGGAAGTTTTACGCAAACCAGGTCTTGCGTGAGCAATACGCAGTAGATTCCGAATCGCTACGCAGCTACTTCGAACTTGATCGCGTGCTCTTCGACGGGGTCTTTGCCACCGCTACGAAGCTCTACGGAATTACCTTTACCGAGCGTTTCGATCTGCCTACCTATCACGAGCAGGTTCGCGTATTTGAGGTCTTCGACGCGGATGGCAGCCCCCTTGCAATCTTCACCGGCGATTACCTCGCTCGGGACACGAAGAAGGGTGGCGCATGGATGACGAGTCTGCGCGATGCTGCCTCATACTTGGATGAGCGCCCCATCGTCACCAACACGTTGAATATCTCGGCGCCTGCGCCGGGCGATCCAATCCTGCTGACCTTGGACGAGACCAATACACTTTTCCACGAGTTCGGACACGCTCTACACGGCATGTTCTCCAACGGAAAATATGCTTCTCTTTCTGGAACGTCGGTCCCCCGCGACTTTGTCGAGTTCCCCTCGCAAGTTAATGAAATGTGGGTCTTGGATGAGCAGGTTCTTCCGAATTATGCGGTGCACCATGAGACCGGCGAGCAATTAGATCAGGAGACGATCAGCAAGGTTCAAGCAGCCGGGTTGTGGGGACAGGGCTTTGCCACAACAGAATATTTGGCTGCCAGTGTGCTGGACTGGGCATGGCACACCATCAGCTCAGATACCGTGATTGATGACCCAGTAGCGTTTGAACAGCAGGTTCTTGCGGACGCCGGATTCAATACAGAGCTGATTCCGCCACGCTACCGCACCGGTTATTTCCAGCACATTTTTGCTAACGGATACTCCGCTGGCTACTACTCCTATATTTGGAGTGAAGTACTCGATGCCGACACTGTGCAGTGGTTCGAGGAAAATGGTGGCCTCATGCGCGAAAATGGTAATCGGTTCCGAGAAGAACTGCTCTCGCGCGGAAATACGCGCGACCCCCTTGAGTCCTATGAATTGTTCCGTGGCCGCACTGCACGGGTTGAACCGTTGTTGCGCCGTCGAGGATTGGTGAACGCAGAATAATGACGACGATTGCCTCCGCACAGGAAGCACTGAGCCACTGGCACCAGGCGCTGGCCGTGGCCACCGGTGGAAAGATCTTTACCACTCATGGATGCTCGTGGGCTTGGCAGCCGGTACGCAAGCGGCTGATCCTACTTTTCCCTGAAAACGCTGAGCAGGCTGGGCTTCGCCCTGCCTTGGCAGAGGGCCACCGACTTGGCGCCCGTCGAGTGGAAGCCTGGGTTAATTCAGGAGCCGACTCTACTGAACTCAAGGCCGCCGGATTCTCCGACAACGCCCAAGTTTCATGGCATGCCGGACCACTAGCTATCCCCATGGATCGCTGGGCAGGCAAGATCCGCCTGGGTAATAACGTGCCGGAAGCAAGCGGCGCTGATGCTGCAGAGCTCAACGTGACGAACCTCTGGCGAGACCCCAGCAGCCAACTCTCCAGCGGACACCCCGCGCTGCGACGCGTTGAGCATGCTCTGGCACGCACCGACGACGGCGAAATTGTCGGACGTGGATTCGCTCAACAAGGTTTGGGTGGCCAGCTGATGGTTCATTCATTGGCAGTGGGGAAACAGCAACGTCGACAGGGCATCGGTACCGCCTTGCTTCATGGGCTTTCCCGCTCGATGATCAATCCGCTGTCTCCCCCAGATGAAGAAGTCGCCGTGGAGCTTTTGGCCGCGGCTACCCCATCAAGCGCTGATTTCTTCACCGCCAATGGCCTGAAGCTTCTGGGGCGTGGACGTCATATGGTTCTGCGGTCCTGGGCCTAAAGCTCGGCACCCTTCCAACACCCCAAGAGCTATAGGGCCACCGGATTCGTCCGGTGGCCCGATAGCTGTTTTTCTTGTATTTACTGCTGGTGTTTTACTCGATACACGAGCCTGGCAAAAGGCCCAGCTTGTCTAGCTTCAGTGAGTGCTAACCGTTCGCTGCCGATATTTCGTGGCAGTAACGCGGCACCACCGCTCAGAACTGCCGGAGCGACTGTCATTGCCAACGTGTCGATAACATCGATGTCGAAGAACTGCCCGAGTAATTCTCCGCCGCCAAGGACCCAAATATTTTTGTCTCCGGCTACGTCACGGATCTCTGGCAAATTTTCTTCCACAGATCCGCTGACCATTCGTACATCCGCACCCTGAGGTACCGGCAAGTTACGAGAGGTGAAAACAAAGGTGGTGACGCCAGGATAGTACTCCTGCCACTTTTCTGGGTGTTCGATAAGTTGCTCGTTCTCGAGCATCCACAGGTAGGTATTGGCGCCTTCGACATGGACTCCCACGTTCTTCGGGAGTAAGTCCGGATCCGGTTCTTGAGCTCCAGGGACCTCAAAGAGCCACTTCAAGCTATGATTTTCATCGGCCAAAAATCCATTTAATGTGACGGCCGCGTCGAAGATGATTTCGCTCATGCATGTCAGTCTGCCACATCGAGAATGCTGGCCTTTGGCCATTGACTGTTGGTGGGCTCCCAGTACTAATCCACTTCAACAATGGGTGAATAATGCGAGGCATCCCCGATGACTGAATAACTCGGTTTCCCTGCCACACTTCGAGGAATGTCGCCGGCAACGGTGATGCGATTAAGCTTGCGTGGCGCGCGACTGTAATTATCAACCGCGTAGTGCTGAGTGATTCGGTTGTCGAAGAGCACCAACTGACCTGGCTCCCAAGTCACTCGTACCACGTGTTCTGGTCGTGTCACATGACTTTGGAGCAGACGCAGTAGGTCTGTTGATTCGTAGGGAGACACCCCGACGATCTTCACGTGCCTCGCGAAGGTTCCTATAAACAGGCCTTTTTCTCCTGTTAGTGGGTGGACACGTACTACTGGATGGACCGTGCGGTACTTCTCGGATACGAAAGCCTCCTGATACTTTTTCTCCCGCTCAGAATTCACGGTTCGTGGCCTAACGTAGTCGGAGTCATTGGAGTGCTCGGCCCACAACGTGTCGGCAAGTGCCTGGATCTCTTTGGGCAAGCTTCGATAAGCCGCAGCTGCATTGGCGATGAGCGTTTCTCCGCCATAGGGTGGCAACGTCACTGCCCGAAGCGTAGAAACCTGCGGCGGATTAACGATGAAGGTGACATCTGTATGCCACTGGTTGGCGATCGACTGTTCGCTATCCACCGGCAAGACGGTTTTCTTCACTTGTTCTTCGAATGTCACCGTCGGATGCGCCGTTGTTAATGGACCAAAATGTGAAGCGAAGAGTTCCTGTTGTTCGTCAGTCTCGATCCCAGACTGACTGAAAACCAAGGCCTTGTGCTCGTTCAGAGCCTCGCGGATAGCTTGGACTGTTTCTGCCGGTAGGTTTCCCGTGAGGTCAAGCCCATCAATGCGTGCGCCGATGTGCTCCCCGAGCTTCGTGGTTTGCAGGCGGGTTGTCGTAGTCGTAGTCATGCTGGCCTCCTCAACAGCAACCATCGTGTAGCTGTTTTGATCTGTTTGTTGATGCCCCTTTTTGGGAACATGCTCCATCGTAGATCTGAAAAAACACTGATCAACCGTAAATTTCTTAAATGAAAAACAAAGGCTTTATGCGTCGAAGGACCCATGAATATCATTGAGTAGGGTTGCGTTGATGAGTCGAGGTAAGTACCGCAGTGACCAATATGAAGTCTGATGAATAAAAATTGCATCCAGCAATTGGGGGTGTTTAAGCGCAGCAGTGCCCCGTCAGACTGACGGGGCACTACTTAGTCCGTTTTAGGAGACGACGGTGGTGTTTACCAGCCGCGCTCTGCCAAGCGGTGAGGCTCTGGCAGCTCGTCAACGTTAATGCCAACCATGGCTTCGCCCAGACCGCGGGAGATCTTGGCCAACTCATCTGGGTTGTCGAAGAAGGTGGTTGCCTTCACGATGGCTTCTGCACGCTGTACCGGGTTACCGGACTTGAAGATACCGGAACCAACGAAGACACCGTCGGCACCAAGCTGCATCATCATGGCAGCGTCTGCAGGAGTAGCGATACCACCGGCAGTGAACAGTACTACTGGCAGCTTGCCGGTGTGGGCAATTTCCTTCACCAGTTCGTAGGGAGCCTGAAGTTCCTTCGCTGCAACATACAGCTCATCTTCTGGAAGGGCCGAAAGCTTAGCGATTTCAGCGCGGATCTTGCGCATGTGTCCGGTGGCGTTGGATACGTCGCCGGTACCAGCTTCACCCTTGGAACGAATCATTGCTGCACCCTCGTTGATGCGACGCAGAGCCTCGCCAAGGTTGGTCGCACCGCAAACAAAAGGAACAGTGAATGGCCACTTGTCGATATGGTTCTCGTAGTCTGCTGGCGAAAGAACTTCTGACTCATCGATGTAGTCGACGCCCAGGGACTGCAAGATCTGCGCTTCGACGAAGTGACCGATACGAGCCTTAGCCATGACTGGGATGGAGACCTCGTTAATGATGCCGTCGATCATGTCTGGGTCGCTCATGCGAGACACGCCGCCCTGGGCACGAATGTCTGCAGGAACACGTTCGAGAGCCATGACAGCCACGGCGCCAGCATCTTCAGCGATGCGTGCCTGCTCTGGAGTGACTACGTCCATGATGACGCCGCCCTTGAGCATTTCGGCCATACCGCGCTTGACGCGCTCGGAGCCGACGACGGAGTTCTGGTTGTTCGTAGACATGGTGAGGAGGGGTTCCTTTCGACACTGCATGGGTTCGTTTCAAACCAGAATTTTTTGTGGAATGAACGAGGTGGTACGCAGTAATCGTAGGAGGGGTTTGCTTTATTACCTTGGGTGTTGCGTAACAATGTTACGGTAGGAGACTTATCAACTGGATCGCATTTTGATCGTAACAATTGAGTTCTCGCCTTAGAACTAGTCAAAGGCGCTTTCACTCAAATCATTACGGCAGGTAGTCGCCCTAGAGGATTTATCTCAAAGAACGGCTTAAAGGCGGCTGTTGCAACGCAACGTTGACGCCATTCTGAATGATGACCGAGCCATATTGTCTAAAGTGATCGTCTTAGTGAGCGATGAGCGACGCCTCGCATTCAGTAATTTTTCTAATTAGTCCGTCAGTACATCTCGACGGTTGAACCTCATCAAGCCCACCGTACCGAGCGCCAGCGAAATCAATAGCAGAACCAGTAACGGCGACCAGTTGAAATCCTCGGCCGGAACTCTAGGGACCGCTCCGAATGGGGTGGCCCGGATGACGTTCTCAGAAAGGGAAAAGAGCCCACCGAACATGGATGCAAGCACCGAGAGCCCATAAACGCCCCAAACGATCACGGTACTGGAACGTGGCAGATAGCCGAAGGTCAACAGTTGCAACGCCAGCATCAAAAGCACCGCCGGCCAGTAACTAAGGCACGCTCCCGCCAGCACTCCAGGCTCACCTGCACCTTGGGATGCTAGGCCAATAAGGTATCCACCAAGCAGTAGCATAACCCCGGATCCGAGCACCGCAATGATCAAGTGAGTCATAAGCCAAGTCCTTCTAGACAGTGCCCCTGCCAGTTGTTGCTCCAACCGTCCGCTGTCTTCCTCCGAGCGTGCAGTTCCCAAAGACTGGATGGCGAAAGCACAAGCTAGCAAGGCGTTGAACAGGAAGAAAATCCCTAACACCCCGTCAAGCATCGTAGCTCCTCCGCCCACGAAATTACGGGCAAATGGGTTGCTCGGATCCAGCAATGAGCTCATCGACTGCGCAACAGATCCGAAGAAGAGGCTGGAGACGACTACGCCGATAAACCAGCTGATCAGCGATGCTCGTTGAAGCCTTGAAGGCAAACCAAGCGCACTGGCAGTAAACCGGGTTGCCCTGGTTGGACCGCGACGTTCTGGAAGCATACCCGCGCCCATATCTCGGGAGCTTTCGAGACGCAGGGCAAATATGCAACCAACCGCACCGAGTCCGAGCAAGGCTAGCAATGGCCAAAGATTGTTCTCTCCAAAGGCACGCATATTCTGTGCCCAGCCAATAGGTGAGAACCAACTCAAAGGGCTGGGACTCATACCTTCAGCTTCCAGATCCGCGGCGGCACGGACAAAATAGAACAGCCCGATCAGAGCCACTGCCAGCGTGTTGGCTCCGCGACTGGTTGACGCTACCTGCCCACATAGTGCTGCTAGTCCTATAAATGCCAGACCAGTGCCGGCGATGGAAGCGCCCATGACCCAGCTGCCCGTACTTGGAAGTCTCACTGCCAAACACAGCAGACTGATTAATGCTCCGGTGACGACGCACAGGGCAGCAGATACGAAGTAGTTCGCGGCCGAATAGGCGTGAGGTCCGATGGCTCTGGAACGAAGCAGTTCGGTGCGGCCAGTTTCCTCTTCAGCACGTCCGTTACGGGTGATCAGGAAGGTGACGGCGAAGGCCAATGCAACCGCCAATGTCATCCAAATTTTAATCACCAAGATGCCACCCAATGAACCTGCAGCATAAGGTAGCCCAGTCATGGCTGCAACGGCAGGCGTGTTAGCGACCTGGGCATAGGCGTCGCGCGAGGCCTGAGTCGGGAACGCTTGTTGCTGTGAATCAAAAACAATGGGGATCATCGAAGCCAAGACCAACGCCCAGATGGACAGGCGTAACCAATTGCGACGAAGGATGAACCAGATCATCGTACTGAAACCAGTCATTGCGCCGTTATGCCCAGCTTCTTTGTTCGAAACCGAGACGGTGCTCAGTAGTGCGTGGCGTCCGTGCGCAGTCTGAGTGCTCATGACTGTTCTCCTGCCCTCACTCCAACAGGCCGCCCCGAATTGTCGGAGTAATGACGCAGGAACAGTTCTTCTAAGGACGGCGGTGCGCTGACCAGATTTCGTGGCGCATAGGTGGCCAGAGCGGAGAGCACCGAAGGCAGCTGATCCTGGTCGACACTGAATTTGGCGGAAGTCCCTGCAACCTCTAGGTCTTCGATGCCAGTAATGGCTGAAAGCTCACCGGCGTTCGCTGCGATTTCTACACTGATCTGGGTGCGTTGCAGGTGGCGCAGCTCGGCCAGTGCTCCGGCCTCGACGGTTTGCCCATCCCGGATGATGGTGACAGTATCGCAGAGCTTTTCAACCTCAGAGAAGATATGGCTGGAGAGCAGTACACTGCGCCCTTGCGCAGCTTCCTCGCGGATACATGATGTGAAGACCTGTTCCATCAATGGGTCCAAGCCTGATGTCGGCTCATCGAGCAATAATAGTTCGGCATTCGATGACAAGGCCGCGACCAGCGCTACCTTTTGGCGGTTGCCTTTGGAGTAGCTGCGGGCCTTCTTCGTGGGGTCCAGTTCGAAACGTTCAAGTAGTTCATTTTGCCGTCGGGTATCGACGCTACCGTGAAGTTTGGAAAGGATACTGATGGCTTGTCCGCCGGTGAGGTTGGGCCAGAGATTCACTTCGCCGGGAACATAGGCCACGTCACGGTGCAGGGATACTGCATCTTTCCAGGGATCACGGCCAAGCATGCGCGCGACTCCCCCATCAGCTTTCAGCAGACCCAACAGGATACGAATGGTGGTGGACTTTCCCGCACCATTTGGTCCTAAAAACCCTGCGACCTCCCCGGTTTCAACCCGAAGGTCTAATCCGTTCAGAGCCACGGCATGCCCGTAGTTCTTCTTTAGTCCGCTCACTTCAATGGCCGAATTGGTGGTGGCCATAATGTGCTCCTTTACCGATGTTTTACCGAGATCAAACAGTTCCCGCAGAACCTGCGGGCGAAATATCTGCTGATTCGGCGGCCAAATACTCGTTGAGGTAGGCCGGGCTGGTAAACAGCCCTTCGGAGAATAGTTCCAGCGTGGGCAGGCTAACTTGTGTGTAATAGTCCTGCATCACTGCGGTGAAATCTTCTGGATCCTGCGGCGGATTGAGCGCGAAGTGCAATACCAGCGCCCCTAGGGTTTGCAGAATCAGAAATCGTGCCCGTGCCGGCTCATTGCGGCTAGGGACTATCAGCCCGCGGGAAACGGACTGGTTCAATAGGTTCAGTGCTTCGTCAATGAGTTGTTCAGTGAATTGCATCCCCGCCGATGCGCCCTCACGTACTGAGCGCAGGATGTACATGATCAGCACCCCACCCTCTCGGGAGCTAGGTAAATGGCTAAATACCTGTTGGGGGCTTGCGTCCATTGAGTCTTCTTTGAGATGTCGATACCTCTCAAGCACCGTGGTATCGCATTCTGCCCGCAACGCCTCTTTGGAGCCAAAGTGGTGACGAACTAGCCCAGCAGTGACCTGCGCACGCTCGGCGATAGCCCGTAGGGACACGTCAAACCCCTGCGCGGCAAAGGCTTCAATTGCGGAGTCACGCAGTCTAGCCCGTCCGGTCAGATCACTGAGTGCTGTACTCATGTACAGGAGACTACTCCTGTGTATAGTCACTGGCAATGGGTATTTTTCAGCCGCTGTGTCGGTTCCATTTCTGAGCGCATAACTGGGATTTGATCTCATTAGATACAGGTAAGCGGTGCTGATTTTCTGGTTTCCGGCATACTCTCGATCCTGCCACCGAAGGCATTTCGCTCGTACGGACTTGTCGCAGCACCGGAGACCGAATTTCCCAGCGCACCCACTAAACCTGATCGCCCGTCACGCCACGACCAATCAATAGAAAACGCGCCACGTTCCAAACAAAATTCTGTTTGGACCGCGACGCTTTGACTTAAAAATGAAGGCTTTTCAACCAGATTTTTGGCCTATTCGGCGTCTTGCCAGGCGGCCGAGATTGCTTCTCGTACCTCAGCAAGGGTCTGTGGGATCGCCTTGGTCTTAGCGATAATCGGGAAGAAGTTCCCGTCACCATTCCAGCGCGGAACAATGTGCTGATGCAGGTGGGCAGCAATTCCTGCTCCCCCAGCTTCTCCTTGATTCATGCCCAAGTTGAACCCAGCAGGGTTGGAGACCTTACGAAGTACGCGCATGGACTGTTGAGTCAGGGCGGCCATTTCGGCCGTCTCCACGACCGTGATGTCCGTGTAGTTTGGCACGTGGCGGTAAGGGCACACCAGCAGGTGGCCAGGGTTGTAGGGAAAGAGATTAAGGATCACGAAGCAGGTTTGCCCGCGGTGCACAATCAGTGCCTCTTCATCGGTGCGCTGTGGGCCAGCGCAGAAGGGGCAGCTGGCTTCATCCTTGACTTGCTCTTGCCCACCCTTGATGTAGGCCATGCGATAGGGAGTCCATAGTCGCTGGAACGAATCCGGTACTCCGGCGAGTTCAAAATCGTCGGTGACGGACTGATCTGATTCCTGCATACTTTGGGACTCCCTATCGGTACTAGTGGCTACTAGTTGTTGTTGTCGCGGCTCTTGATGGCTTCAACAATGCGGGCTACCGCATCGTCGATAGGCACCTGGTTCTCTTGGCTACCATCGCGGAAGCGGAAGGACACGGCGTTTGCTTCAGCATCTTCGCCACCGGCGATGAGTACAAACGGAATCTTGTCCTTAGACGCGTTACGAATCTTCTTCGGGAAGCGATCCGAGGAGTCATCGAGTTCCACACGAACACCTTGAGCCTTGAGCTTGGCAACGACCTCGGAAAGGTAGTCGTTGAAAGCTTCAGCCACAGGAATAGCGCGAACCTGTACCGGCGACAACCATGCTGGGAAGGCACCAGCGTAGTGTTCGGTCAGTACACCGAGGAAGCGTTCGATCGAGCCGAACTTTGCAGCGTGAATCATCACTGGCTCTTGACGGCTTCCGTCAGCAGCCTGGTACTCCAGACCGAAGCGTGCTGGCTGGTTGAAGTCGTACTGCACGGTACCCATCTGCCAGGTACGACCGATGGCATCCTTGGCCTGGACGGAGATCTTCGGGCCGTAGAAGGCAGCTCCACCTGGGTCAGCAACAAGTTCCACACCGGTTTCGGTGGCAACACGTTCCAGTACGGCGGTAGCCTCTTCCCACTGCTCGTCGGAGCCGATGAACTTATCGGACTCTGGGTCACGGGTGGACAGCTCCAGGTAGAAGTCATCCATACCGAAGTCCTTGAGCAAGGAGAGCATGAAGTTCAGCAGGTGCTCAACTTCTGCAGGTGCCTGTTCCTTGGTCACGTACGAGTGCGAGTCATCCTGAGCGAAACCACGCACGCGGGTTAGGCCATGGACCACACCGGACTTCTCGTAACGGTAGACGTGCCCGAATTCGAACAGGCGCAATGGCAGTTCGCGGTAGGAACGACCACGGCCACGGAAGATCAGGTTGTGCATCGGGCAGTTCATGGCCTTCAGACGGTATTCCTGGCCCTGCTTGGTGATGTTGCCATCTTCGTCGCGCTCTTCATCAATGTGTAGCGGCGGGAACATGGTGTCCGCGTAGTACGGCAGGTGGCCCGAGGTGTGGAACAGCCCGTCCTTGGAGATGTGTGGGGTGCCCACGTACTGGAACCCTTCTTCCACGTGGCGATCGCGCACGTAGTCTTCCATCTCACGCTTGATGATGCCGCCCTTAGGGTGGAACACCGGCAGACCGGAGCCCAGTTCATCTGGGAAAGAGAACAGGTCCAGCTCGGCACCCAGCTTGCGGTGGTCGCGGCGTTCAGCCTCGGCCAGGCGCTCCTGGTAGGCCTTGAGGTCTTCCTTGGTTGGCCATGCGGTGCCGTAGATACGCTGCAGCTGCTTGTTCTTTTCGCTACCCAGCCAGTAGGCGGCGGCCGAACGGGTCAGTGCAAAAGCGTTCTTGATCAGCTTGGTGTTGGGCAGGTGCGGGCCGCGGCACAAATCCTTCCACACGATGTCGCCGGACTTGCGGTCCACGTTGTCGTAAATGGTGGTTTCGCCGGCGGCAACCTCTACAGTCACGCCTTCACCGGAGGTGTCAGCCGAATCAGCCTTGGCCAACAGTTCGCACTTGTATGGCTCGTTGGCCATTTCTGCCTTGGCTTCTTCTGGCGAAACTTCGCGGCGCGCAAAGAGCTGGTTCTGGTTGACGATCTTGAGCATCATCTTTTCCAGCTGCTTAAGATCTTCTGGAGTGAACGGCTCAGCGACGTCGAAGTCGAAGTAGAAACCGTCGGTGATGTACGGACCGATGCCCAGCTTGGCGTCCGGACGCAGCTGCTGCACAGCTTGAGCCATCACGTGGGCAGTCGAGTGACGCAGCACCTCCAACCCTTCAGGGTCGGTGATGGTGACGCGGGTGACGGTGGTTCCGGCTTCTAGTTCACGGGCCAGGTCGCGCAATACGCCGTCGACGTGCATAACAACCACGTCTTTTTGATCGGCGTAGAACTGCAGACCGGTTGTTCCCGCGTCCACCTGTACCTGCTCGCCATCGATGGTGAGGTTCAGCTGCTCGCTCATGAGATCGGGTTCTACCTTTCAATCTGGGATGGCTTCATAGCTTGTGGCATACCTTGGCCACAGCCAGCCAGAATCCAGTTTAGTTCAGGTGCTGGCCCCAGCGCGCGTTCACTTCGGGTTTTGTGGCGAGCGATCGCCTTGATGTGATTCGTTCAACAGTGATTCAGCATTCAGCAAGGTCATCACGTGCCAGATTTCACGCTCTTCGGCCGGTTGGGAACTCTTGATCTTGCCGTTCTTCAAGTCCTCGCGGAATGCTGGGATGACTTTTTCTAGGCGGCGGATCAGCTCATGCATTTCATCGGTAGTGAGCATCAGGTCGCTGGACATCAGTCGGGCCTTGGCTTCGCCAGCTTCTTCGCCGGAGTAGTGGCGTGCACCGTGGAGCATGGCCGCCTGCAAGCGGCGCTTCTCGTCATTGACGATTTGCCCGAGGTAGGCATCCATGACCACGCCGGTCGGATCATCGTTTCGCTGCCCAACCTCGCCGGTGGTGTATGCCTCGGCGGCCGATTTCCATACCCGGTCACGCTTGTCCCGTGCGAGTTCTGGGACTTCGACAATCATCTGAGCCTTGGCCAATTCGCGCAGGTGGAAGCTGACCTTGTTCGCCGGGATACCCAAGGCCTGAGCCAGGTCGGCCGCGCGGGCCGATTCCATGGCCGATAGCGTACTGAGAATCTGCCTGCGCAGCGGGTTGGCAATCGCTTTCAGCATCGGCGTAGTGAACGTGACTGGCGACTCATTGTTGCTCATGTGTTCAGCTTAGCAATCCTCCAAAATAAATTGCGCAATTTCTATTGCGCAACTTTATTTGCGAACTTAGAGTTGATGCCATGACCACCACCCCGCCCAACGGTTCATCAGTCACCAAAGTGACTGATGAGAAGCTAATACCCGCCTTGCGGACGCAGAAAAACTACCGCAGGTGGCTGTTCGCAGATACTTCAGCATTGCTTTCCGGTGGTATTTACGGCTTCATCTTCCCGCTAATCCTGCTGGCCACCACCCACTCGCCAGTACTGGCCGGAATGTTGGCCTCAATAGGAATGGCAGCCAGGGCTAGCGTCATTTTGGCCGGCGGAGCAATGGCCGATCGCACCGACAAGGCTCGAATGATCGTGATCGGGAGCTTATGTGGCGCCACGATCACTGCCGCTTTGGCCTTGGGCATGAGCTTTGGTTCGTTGCCGGTCCCCTTGATGTGTCTGGCGCATGTCCTGATGGAATTGCGTGGCGGGTTCTTTGGTTCAACAACCATTGCGGCACTCAAGGATCTGGTGCACCCCAAGCAACTCGGCCGTGCGATGGCTGCGAATCAAGGTCGAGACTCGGTATTGATGCTCGGCTCTGCTCCCCTCGGCGGAGTGTTGCTCGGATTAGGTGGCGGTATTGCCCTGCTCACCGTCAGCGCACTCAATCTGGTCGCTGCGGCCAGCGGTTTTGCCTTACGCCGTCCACTGCGTGCAGCGCAGCAATCCTTGCAAGAATCCAATGGCGCTCCCGGAGAGAAAGTAGCCCACGGAATTCTGGCCGGTATGCGCTGGTGTTTTTCCAGGCCACAGCTTCGCGCGCTCCTAGTTTTGATTACGGTCGTCAACATCGGCGTGAACGGGCTGATGACCACTTTGATCTACGGGCTAGAGCAACGTTCGGAGGCACCCTGGGTCATTGGGCTGGCTTCAACGTGTATGGGTGTTGGAATGCTGATCGGATCGCTGGCGGCGACCTGGCTCATCGAAAGATTCCGCAGCGGACTTCTAGCCTGCACTTGCCTCACGCTCCTTGGCGTTGCCATGCTCCTCATCGGATTCAATACGAACCTGCTGTGGATGGGCTCCATGCTGTTGCTTAGTTTCTTGAGCGTCCCCGCACTTAACGCCGCCATCGGCGGGTACTTCATGGCACGTGTCCCCCACGATATGTCTGGGCGCGCCAATTCCTTGATTACCTTCATGGCGTTGGCCGCTTTGCCGTTGGCACCGCTAGTCACCGGATTCGGTCTGGAGTGGGTTGGCATGGGCCCCACACTCATCTACTTCGGTGCCTTGGTTTCCTTGGCAGCCATCTTGGCCTGGCTTTCATCGCAGGTTCGAGGAATCCCTCGTCCCGAACACTGGGTGCCTACCGTTGCTTCGACACAGCCCGAACCCGCAGACCTCACCGATTCCCAACCGTCACACACCCCAGATGTACGCACCGAATAGGAGGACTCGAAATGAATTTCGACCCTATGACACCCAATGATTCTCGATGGAAGAAATCAGCACGACAACGATTCTTCAGCAGCGAAAAAAGACTCCGCCATGCCTCTGCAGTGGCACACCAAACTGACGATGCCGTGACCCAGATGAGGTATCAAGTGCTGCGCAACGAACAATGGATCTATTTATGAGGACACGGGAGTAGTCGTGAAAGATCGCCTAACCCATAGCTTTCATTTTCGAGCGCATCTACCCTAGAAATATGAACAAACAGGCCCCACCTGTCATCAGCGCCATTACCCTCGGCGTGCGTGACGTCGGTGCTTCCACCAAGTTCTATACCGAGGGTCTAGGGTTTGAGATGGTCCAACCAGCCCACCCGGAAATCGCCTTTGTCCGCGCCGGATATGGTTTGATGCTTGCCCTCTGGGACGTGAAGCAGATGCCCAATGAATATGGCGATGTCGGACACTCTCAGCTGGCCCCTCCGGTCTCCCTTGGACACAATGTGCACTCGGATGCGGAAGTTGATCACCACTATCGGCGAGCGCTGGGTGCTGGGGCAACGTCGATTTCCGTACCAACGGTGCAGCCATGGGGAGGTAAAAGCGCATGTGTCGCTGATCCAGATGGCTTCCGCTGGGATTTTGTGCACAACCCATCATTTGTCGTTGACGCTGATGGGCATGTTTCCTCGGTCTGAGGTTTACGTGCCTTAACTAGGTTGCTTCAGCAGAAGTTACGTGACTCTGCGGTTGAGATTCTTTGACCTTCAGCGTTGCTCCTTGAGGGTTATTGTTCAGGCCAAGGTTCAGCTCGAAGGGACGGCCACGTGGATAACCATCGTTTGATCTTTGCTTCATATACTTCCCGGGGCGCAAGTACCGGGTTGGGGATGATCCTCCGTGCGAAGAGGTCCTCATATCCATGAGGGGCGTAGACCCTGGGTTTTCCGTTTTTGTCGGTCGTGACCGCAAAGCAGCAGGTCTTCGCTGCAAAATGGTCAATGGCGTCCGCGGAGCTGAGGAATGGAATTGCTGGTATCCCGAAGTGCTCCTCGTACCAGATGTGGACTCGTGCCTCATTGCGTACTTCGATTTCTGCGTCGATGTCCTTAAAGAGTTCTTGTGCCCGACGAATGACTGCGTCCTCTGCTTCGTAGGACGTATCTTCATCGAAGTAGAAGAAGTCGTAGTCGCGAATCCCATTTTGTGGATCTTTGCCTTCGAGCACGTTCCATACCGTTTGAAATAGTGCCCCTGCAGTGAGCCACCAATCTGAAACTCCTAGCTGAGGCGCGAGTTGAAGTATCTGTTTATTGATGGGATTTTCCTGAACATACTTCAGAAAAAGTTGTTCATCATTCGCGCTCACGTTGGTCTCCCCCTCAGTTCTCCTATTGACCGTTTCGGTCTCAATTTACCCGTTGGACAAAACTCTTTCTGCGAACTGTCGCCTCACGCCCCTCGCTGGTCAAGTCCTTCGGCTTCCATGCGTTTGGCCAGCTGTCCGACGCTTTCGAAGTTACGAACACTTTCACCAAGTTTTGGCCGATAGTTTGTGTGTGGCCGGGTTTGTTCTTGAAGGTATCCGGCAGCCGGCAAAGTTTCTGGTTGGTGCAGATCCCAAGCGTTCAATGCCTGCAAGGAAATGCCCCGTGGTCCTGTGCGACGAGTGACCCCGTGAATGAGCAACATACGGGTGGAGAAGAGCAGTGGCCCGGTGCGTTGCTGCGTGTCATCGAAGAAGGTGGCATCGATACAGCCGCTTCCGTCATCCACCGAAATGAAGACCACGCGCTTGCCTCCCCGCATGGGAGGGGTCTGAGTGGCTACACGCACTCCAGCAACGAGCACTTCGGTTCCATTGCGTAAATGTAGTAGCTCGGCAGCTTGAGTGATGGGCAAGTGTGCCAAGCGTTGCCGATAGGAAGAGATCAGGTGTTCGCTGGCGTCGAGATGCATCAAGTCCAGTTCAGTGCGCACTACTTCGGCTGGCTCCAGTTGGGTTCCGGTGGTTTTGATGTGTTCAATTTTTCCAAGGTCTAATGTCAGCTGACCGGGGCCGGGCCGGTATTTTGCAGGAAGTGCACTGTGCGCCATGGATTGGGTGTGGGCAATGGTGTCTGCACGAGAGGTTCCGGCGAGTAAGGAATCAAATACCCCGAGGGCTGCAAGATTCTGATAGGTGCGTCGCGAGAGTCCTGCGCGGGCGCGGACATCTGCAAGGTGCTCGTAGGGTTGGCCAGCGACCAGGCGTTCCACTTCGCGTTCGCTCATCTGATGGATGTCACGGAAAGCTAGGCGGATTCCATAGCGTCCAGGACGTAGTGAGCTGGGCGCACGAGGCACCATAGGGAGCTTCGCCGGAGTAGATTCGAAAACTCGTTCGACTCGGTAGTGCCCGGTAGAGCGATTGATATCTAGCGGCAGGATGGGAACGCCCATTCTTCTAGCTTCAGAGACCAGTAATCGTTTGGGATACATGCCCGGGTCGTGCTCCCAAATTCCAGCGAGAAAAGCCTCAGGGTGGTGGGCTTTGAGCCAAGCCGAGTGGTAGGTAGGTACGGCAAAGGCGGCCCCATGGGCTTTGCAAAAGCCGAAGGACCCAAAGCCGGAGAGCACTTCCCAGACTTGGTCGATGGTGTCCTGACTGTATCCGCGCTTGGTTGCTTCGGTGCGCACATACCGTTCTACAGCTGGTTCCTTCTCTGGGTTTCCGAGCAGGCGCCGGTAAACATCAGCCATACCCAATCCACAGCCGGTGAGCACGTCAAACATGCGCAACACCTGTTCGTGGAATACGGTGACGCCATGAGTTTCGGCGAGCGCCGGAATCAGGTCTGGGTGCAGATATTGGGCTGGGGCAAATCCATGACGATGCTCCAGGTAGGGCTTGACCATATTCGATTGCATGGGCCCTGGGCGGAAGAGTGAGATATCGATGATTAAGTCATTAAATTCTCGGGGTGCGAGTTTTCCTACTAGTTCACGCTGCCCTGGGGATTCGATCTGGAAGCAGCCCAGGGTGTGGGTGGAGCGGATGAGCTCAAAAGTGGGTTCATCGTCCAGCGGCACCTTGGCCAAGTCGATCATCCCCGTAGCGTTGATGTAGTCCTCGTTAACATGTCCACCGGCACGAGCGACTTGTTCTTTGCTCGGATGCATGCGGGCAATTTCTTCGAGCGTGTAAGCGATCGCTGATTGCATGCGTACTCCGAGCACGTCGAGCTTAATCAGCCCCATCAAGTCCATATCGTGTTTGTCGAATTGACTCATCTGTAGCCCAATGCCCGAAGGTTGAACCGGGGTTCGGTCCAACAAGCTCGCATCGGAAAGAATCACTCCACAGGGGTGCATGGAGATATGTCGAGGTAGTCGGTCTAGGCGTTCCGTAGCGTCAATGAGGATATCGAGTTGAGTGTCGTCGGTAATGCGTTCGGCCAATTCGGCCAATTCAGGTTTCTCGGTAAGTGCTTCGCGGAAGGATGAGGCAGAGAACCGCCAGAGTTGTTTGGCGATCTCATCAATCTGTTCTTGTTCGATGCCCAAGGCTGAGCCAGCATCGCGTACTGCACCACGGGCGCGGTAAGCGTTTTGCATGCTCATCAGGCTGACGCGTTCCTCACCGTAAGTGGAGAAGATCTTGTGATAGATCTCGTGACGGCGAGCAGACTCTACATCGATGTCAATATCGGGCAGGGTGGTACGGGTATCTGAGAGGAAACGTTCGAACACCAGGTCGTGGGCCAATGGGTTCACCTGACTAATGCCTAGCAGGTAGTTCACCAGTGAAGAGGCACCTGAGCCACGGGCGGCAACACGCACTCCCATATCGGTGATCAGATTGACGGTTTCTGCCACGGTAAGGAAATAACCTGCGAAGTCCAACCGGTCAATCACCCCCAGTTCGAGGCCTAGCTGTCGTTCAATGAGACTTCGGTCGGTATTCGGCAACAGGCGTGGAACAGCTGCAAAGACTCGTTCGGTGAGCTCTTGCTGAGCTGGGCGATAGAGCCCAATGACTTTTGCTTCCGGAATGACCGGCTTTTTCCAGCCCAGATCGGTGAGCGGGTCCAACGCGGCCCACTGGGCGACCTGCTCGGTTTCGCGTAGCATCTGGTGCGCCCAGCTTCTCTCGGTAGCTTGGCCGATTTCGTGAGCTAGTTGTTTCATCTGCTGCGGAGTTTTTAGCCACCCCTGTCCATTGGGTTGGCAGGAATCAAGATTCTTCAAGCTATGCAGGGTGCGTGCGGAGTCAAGAATATCTGCGGTCATTGCCCCGTCAGGGTCTACATAGCGCACTGCATTGCTCAGTACGGTTTTGATCTGACGTTCCTGGGCGTAACGCAACATACGGGCAGCTTCGCCGAGGTTATAGCGTGAGCCCTGTGCTGAGAGGTAGGTGGTGATTTCCACCCGAAGCATCTTTCCTACCCGCCTTTTCCAGTTAGCCATGAGTGTGCGGGCTTGGGCGTATTTTCCTTTGAGGATTGCTCTGGCTACATCTGATTCACCGCCAAGTAGGATCATCAGGTTTCCGCTTCGGCCCAGTTCTCCAACTTGCTCGATACTCAATCCTGGAACGCCGTGCGCAGTACTGTGTGCGGAGGTAATCGCCCGGCATAACGCTGCATAGCCAACACCTGCGCAACCACCACGGGCCAGAACGGTAATTCTTCCTAGCGTTTCCCCGGTGGCATCAAGCACCGCGAGGTTAACCCCAAGGATGGGCGCTAGTCCTTCGGCCATGCAGGCTGCCACATGCTTGACCGCACCGTAAAGGCCGTCCCGGTCGGTGAGCGCCAGCATCTGCGCCCCCTGCGCTTTGGCTGCTTGAGCCAAGGCGCGCGGGTTCGACACCCCATAGTGGGCGCTATAGGAAGAACTAACGTTCAAATGGGTGAAGCTCATTGCGTTCCTTCGAATACATGTTCCCCTGCAGGGGTTTAGGCACTGCGGGCCAAAGAATCGTGCACACGCACCAGCCGCCAGCGCTCCGTTTGCGCATCAAAACTCACGTCAACACTGTGCACTTGTTGGGGTCCACGCACTGCAACTAACTGCAGGCGCCACATCTCGTAGTCAGCGATTCCCGCGCCGATTCCACGGGGAATTCGCAGATTTTCTTCCCACCATTTACGGCGCTCGAACCAGCGTTGCGGCTCAGCAACCAGGCGATAATCCTGCCCCTGCCAGTTCACGCGCAACGGAACTCCATTCGTTGCGCGGGCAACCTCGATTGACTCGGTGAACATCCCCACGTGTGCACTCCTTACCTAGTAGAACCATTCTATTCGAACACGTATTCGAATGATAGTTACACTAGTCAGGCGCACCGACAGTTTGAGTCAAGCGCAATAAACCTACGAGGGGCAGCGCCAGTCCAGTCAAAGTGTGATAGTGCGGTATTCAAAATACTCGCCAAGGGACCATTCACCTGCACCCCAAAAGCCGGAAAAATGCTGGCGAATTGGCTCTTCGCGAAACTGCCTACGTCATTGTGCCTGGAATACTCGATTCATATCCTTTGCACCGATAGCATCAAGACAGAACCAAAATCCACTACAAGGAGCGCACCATGCCTCATAAGGTCAAAGCCGTTATTTCCCGTGTCAAAGACGCACCAGTAGAGGTCGTCGACATCATCGTTCCGGATCCAGGACCCGGAGAAGTTGTTGTAGACGTACTCACCACCGGTGTATGCCACACCGATTTGCACTACAAGCTCGGCGGAATCGGCGACGAGTACCCTTACCTGCTGGGCCACGAGTCCACTGCAGTAGTTAGCCAGATTGGTGAGAACGTCACCAACGTCAAGGTTGGCGACCGCGTCATCCTGAACTGGCGAGCAGTCTGTGGCCAGTGCCGTGCCTGTGCCAAGGGCGAGCCAAAGTACTGCTTCAACACTTTCAACGCCACTCAGAAGATGACCCTCGAGGATGGCACCGAGCTTTCCCCAGCGCTGGGCATTGGTTCCTTCGCAGAAAAGACCCTGGTCCACTCCGGCCAGTGCACCATCGTTGATGAAGATGCTGATCCGGCAGCCGTTGGCCTGCTGGGCTGTGGCGTCATGGCTGGCATCGGTGCCGCGATCAACACCGGCGAGATCAAGCGTGGCGAATCCGTGGCCGTTATTGGTTGTGGTGGCGTGGGCGCTGCTGCGATCGCTGGTGCCCAACTGGCTGGTGCCACCACCATCATCGCGGTAGACGTTAACGTGGACAAGCTGGAAGGTGCCAAGAAGTTCGGCGCCACCCACACCGTTGATTCTTCCAAGGTAGATGCCGTGGAAGCTATCCAGGAACTGACCGGTGGCTTCGGCGCTGACGTCGTCATCGATGCTGTTGGCCGCCCAGAAACCTACAAGCAGGCGTTCTACGCTCGTGACCTAGCCGGCCGCGTGGTGCTCGTTGGTGTGCCGACCCCAGAGATGAAGCTGGAACTGCCGCTGCTCGATGTCTTCGGCCGCGGCGGTTCCCTGAAGAGCTCATGGTACGGCGACTGCCTACCAAGCCACGACTTCCCAATGCTGGTAGAGCAGTACAAGTTGGGACGTTTGGATCTGGATTCCTTCGTCACCGAGCGCATCACCATTGATCAGATCGAAGAAGCCTTCAACAAGATGCATGAAGGAACCGTTCTGCGTTCGGTGGTGGAGCTCTAATGTCCGCGCGCATCGAAAACGTTGTTACCTCCGGGACCTTTTCCCTGGATGGTGGTACGTGGGAGGTGGACAACAATGTCTGGATCATCGGCGATGACTCAGAAGTCATGGTCATCGACCCGGCCCACGACATCGAAAAGATTCAAGAAGTTGTTGGCGAACGTGAAGTGATGGCAGTCCTGCTCACCCATGGGCACGATGACCACATTCGCGCTGCTGGCGAATTCTCAGACATTGTTGATGCACCGCTCTTCCTGAACCCGGAAGACCGCATGCTCTGGGAAGCGGTCTACCCCGAACGTGACGTGGACGCAGAAATCAGCGAAGGAGATACTTTCACCATCGCTGGTACGACGCTCACCGCCATCCACACACCGGGCCATTCACCGGGATCCACCTGTTTCTACGCCGAAGATCTAGGTGTTCTATTCAGTGGAGACACACTGTTTAACGGTGGTCCGGGCGCTACCGGGCGCAGCTACTCGAGCTTCGATACGATCATCGAATCGATCCGCACCAAGCTACTGACCCTGCCCGAGCAAACCGTGGTTAATACCGGCCACGGGGACGCCACCAGCATCGGTGCCGAGGCGCCGAACCTGGAGGAATGGATCAAGCGCGGACACTAACTAACGCGCTCATGAGCTGAGGCAGTCGCCCTGTATAGGGCGACTGCCTCAGCTTTTTTCTTCTCACTACATAAAACAACACACCAATGACCAATTAAAGGCGCTGACGTGGCAGAATTAATCCCATGCCCGAACTTCGACGTCGCAAATCCATAACCACCTGGCTCATTCTCGCCGTAGTCTTGCTCCTGACGGGCATCGCGGTGCTCTGGTGGGACGGCCAGCAAGAAGTCGTTCTCTACGACGGATCCTATGAAGCGCTCGAGGTAGGAACTGAGCTCTACTTTGGTCCGAGCCCTGCAACATTCATCGGCTGGGTTCTCGCGTTACTCGGCGTTGGAGCGTTCGGAGTGATCTTCGGATCAGTACTGCGCCAGATCGCTCGATTCAAGACTTGGATCTTGATTACCGGACTCTTGCTGTTACTTGCAGGACTATGCGTGTTGATCTGGGACAACAACCAAGTACGTAGTTTTGGTTGGGTTGCCTATGCCCCGTTGAGTAAAGCTGATTTTGCCCCGCAAAGCGCAGCCTCGTTCTTAGGCAAGTTCGGGTTGGTTGCCGGCACGTTCCTAGCCGCCAGCTATTTCGGACTGCGACGAGGTGCGTTGCCCACTGCGCCAGCTGCCAATAACTAGAACAACGAATTGCTGTGCTCTTCAATGAGTTGTGGCGAATTATTTCTGACATTGCCCACCGCGGTATCTACCTCATGCATGGTCCATTCTGAAGCAACGTCAAAAGCTTGGGCACGGATCTGCTCGATCAGCCCTTCGCCATCTTCCTCGGCGGGGTTCATCCAGCGGGCCATCATTTGATGGTGCAGTGGAATGGGCAGGCGGTCATGCAATCCAGATAATTCCCCAAGTACTCCGGGTTCCTCAGCTGACGGAGAATCCATGGTCATGATCGAAGTCGAAAGAATCCAGCTACCGTCCTCGTCCTTCCACCATTCATAGAGACCGGCAAAGAAGATCAGCTTCCCGTCCTCACGATGTACGTAGAAGGGGCGTTTCTTGCTGCCTTCCTTTTTCCATTCGTAGTAGCCCTCCACCGGCACTACGGCACGTCTCTTCTTCACTGCGGAACGGAAGGTCGGTTTGCCGCTGGCAGTTTCGCTGCGCGCGTTAAAAGCTCGTACTCCCACCGAAAGTTCCTTCGCCCAACCGGGTACCAAACCCCAGCGGGCCACGTGAATCTGGCGGTGCAGCTCATCGTCAATCAGCCGTTCGAGCACAATGGGCACATCGGTGGTTGGAGCAACGTTCCAGGACTGACGCAGCCCTAAATTGGCGTCTGCCTCGGCTTCAGCTTCGGCCACCAGATCACCGATGGCTTTGGCCATCACATATCGTCCACACATCTTCCGCTCCTTTGCACCAGCATAGGGAAATCTGCTCCCAGTCTAACTATCGATGCGACGGAAATCAGCGAAGTTTTTCTTGTCAGTCGGGAACAAAGCAAACAGTATTGCCGTTACACCTAACATGAGCAACGAATTGAACCTTGACCAGTATGTTCCTACCGCTGGCGGAGTTACCATGTTCACCACCAGCTGGTGCGGTTACTGCCGAAACCTCAAGCGCCTCATGGATCAGAAGGGCGTGAGCTACAACGAAGTTAATATTGAGGAAGTTGAAGGAACTGCCCAGATCGTGGAGTCATTCAACAATGGTAACCAGACGGTGCCAACCTTGATCTTCCCGGATGGCACTGCAGCTACCAATCCTCGGATTGAAGAAGTCCTCGAGCGCGTCGGCGCCTAATCATTAAATTCAAAAATCGGTGTCTGATTCTTTCAGACACCGATTTTTTGCGTTGCACACTAGACCAGGCTGATGTGTTCTCGATATTCCGCAAGTAGCGCTTCGATGAAGCTTTCGGTTGTTACCGTGCCCACCAGATCATTGGCTGCACCGACCGTTGTCGGATCCATCGGTACTTCCATCGCCCGATACACGGCGTCAAGAACCTGACGTAAAGGCTCGGAATCCTCAATGACAAAGACAGATGAGAATAACCATGCGCCGGCCACAACTCGCTGGGCTGTACCGACAAGCTTCACGGGATAATTTCGAGGTGAATCTACTGTCGGCAGGCCGTGGATAGAATGGTCCCCGGGGCAGTACTCCCCCGGAATGGGACCGACTTGAGCGTCAACGCCTAGACGCCGAAAAGCCTTCGCGTAGACTTCCGCGAAAACTTCAAAACGACGACGTTGACCCATCACGGCCTCAGGTTCAGGCTCTAAATGATCAACAATCAGGGTGCCACGGTGATAGGCGGCTGCCCTTCCCCCAGCTTTACGTACCAATGGTGCAAATCCGAGTTGTGTTGCTTCTTCGCGGGCAGCTTCGTAGCCGGCCAGCCGAACATCACGTTGCCCAAAAGCCAAAGTACGATCCGGGCGATATAAGCGCAGGCTCGGTCCTCGCTGACCCGACTGAATCTCTCGAAGCAGTTGCACGCCACGCTCCAAATCGGCTGCTGGATCACCACTAGCTTCTTCAAATTCCAGTGTTAGCGGTGCATCCGATTGGGGGTTGAACAAACTCATACTGATGAGTCTAATTCAGTAGTCACCCGGCATTGGAGTTGATGTCACAGTGCTCGAATGTCTATCCGGAGCAAATCTGGGTCATAATAAAAGGCGTGCCAAATTCTTCTACCCCTGTCATCTTGCTCGGCGGACCTTCCGGATCAGGTAAGTCCTATCTCGCTTCCAAGTACGGCAATCCACACCTGCCGCTTGATGAGTACTACCGACAGATCAGTGAAGATGGCAATCCAGTGGCATTCCCACGCACTGCCTACGGAGAAATTGACTGGGACCATTCAGGCACTTGGAATAAAGAAGCTGCGCTTCGCGCCATCGACGAGTTGTTGGAAACAGGTAGCACCATGGTTCCCAACTACTCAATCGCGACGTCCAGTTACAACGGCCACCGAGAAATCCGGTCTGATAAAGGTCCCATCGTTGCTGAGGGAATTTTTCTCTATGAGCTCCTTGAGCCATTGCGCAACAAAGGAATCAATGTTCAGGCCTACTACGTTGACGAGCCTGCATTAGTGACTGGAATTCGACGTTTTGTTCGAGACGTAGCCCAACGACGTAAGCCAGTGCTATTCCTACTTAAGCGCGGCTACGCGCTATTTCGCGTCCATGGTGCGGATCGCAACAAATACCGTGAACGTCAATTTATCTTGAAGTCCAAGCCGGAACTCAAGAAGCTACTCGCGCAGCTTTCTTCGTCGTAGCCCGCTGCTAGCGTGCACGCACCGTCAGAATCTGCTCTGCACGACCGAACGGACCAGTTTCATCGTGGAGCACTGTTGAGGTCAAACCGATTCCATCAACGCCGAAACTCTGCTGAACTTCCAATCCCAGCCAAGAGCCCGCAGGCTGCCGATACATGTGAATTTGCAAGTCGAGGTTTGGATAAATCCAGGTTCCCTCACCCGGTTCCACGCGAGGCACGACGCCGTTAGCGGTGTCGATCAACCCTACGAGCCGAGCCATGTCCGAGGCGTCGAGGGAGTCAACGAGGGCGTAGTCAGTGCGTACCCAAGCAATTCCTTTGCCAGGACGCGACTCGGGGTTCGAACGCATTTCAATAGAGCGGATATAACCGCCAGGCCAACGCTCGCTAATCGCTTCTGGTTCACATTCTTCTGGGCCAGGAATTTTTGCGTCTTCTATGCCAGCAACTGCGTTTGTGTCTGCCGTGATCACGCGCCAAGCGCGAGCAACGATACTGGTTCTCCCCTTGGCTGTCATTTCAGCTTCGATCAACTCAATGGTTCTGCCGGGTCGCACCAGGCGTGTCGTAATTTCGAATTCCCCGGCATGAATTAAACCGTGAATCTCAAAGCTCAGCCGTGCAATGCGCATGTCTTCGCGGGGCTCAAAGTTCTCCAGCGCATAGGCCAGAATTCCGGAAGCCGGACCCATGTGCTGTTCGTGTTCATTCCATGCACCCTGGGCATGCCATGACGAGCGGTATCGCCCCTCACCTAATGATTCAAAATAAAAGTCGCCCTTGGCGAGAACCTTTTCGAGTTCTTCAGTGAGCTGGTGCGTCATTGCTGCCCTCCTGGCCTTATAAAAATTATTGTGTTGCACTTAGGTTATCCAAGAGCAACCGAAATCAATAGCTCACTGATCTTTATCTTGTTCGTGGGCTCGTTGCCCGGCGCTATCCATGATGCCCAAGATTTCCGCGACACCGTTTTTTGCCCACATCGCATGCGGAGTCATCGTGTCGAATTGAGCTGATTGACCGGCTTTGACGTGATAAGTGCGCTCACCGAGCTGTAATTGAATTTCTCCGAGTAAGACGGTGAACCACTCTTTGCCCGGGTGGATACGCAATTCGCTGGGCGCCGGTGCTTTAGACGGATCGATTCGCATCTTAGTAACGCTTACCCCGTTGACAGCGTCATCGGTGGACAGCTTCCACAGGGTGACCCCCGGCATGGCGATGGGCTCGGGTCGGATAATAATTTCGGCTTCCGAAGTTGCGACGAGTTCATCCAGACTAGTATCCAGCGCCCTAGCCAGAGGTATCAACTGGTCCAAGGCAATGCGGCGATTTCCGGTTTCAATTCTGCTCAAGGTCGAAACACTGAGCTGTGCTTTATTAGCCAATGATTCCAGAGACCAACCACGGTTCTGACGTAGCGTGCGAATGCGTTGGCGGATCACATGGTCAACTTCGAGTTCTTGCGTCATGCGCAAAACGATACACCCTTTAGCGCAAAGGGTCGATAGCCTAAGAATCTAGACATTCACGATCAGCAGGAGGAATCTCATGGAACATTTCGAAGTTATCGTTATCGGCGGCGGTAGCGCGGGACTTGCAGCATCGATCGCTTTAGGGCGATCCCGCAGAAGCGTACTGGTTATCGATGAGGGGCAACCTCGCAATGCCCCAGCACAACATGCTCACAACGTTCTTGGGCAAGAAGGGATCAGTCCACTTGAGCTATTAGAACGTGGTCGCACTGAAGCTCAGGAGTATGGTGTGCGCATTATCAACTCAGCTGTGGATTCTCTCACTGGATCCCTCAACGATGGGTTCGCGGTTCGAGTTGCAGACCAGGAATTCAGTGCTGAACGCATCGTCCTTGCCACCGGTCTCAAGGATGAACTCCCGCAAATCCCTGGGCTAGAGCAAGCTTGGGGCACGTCAGCAATCCACTGCGCCTACTGTCACGGGTGGGAGGTGCGAGACCAGGAAATCATCGTCATTGGATGCGGCCCGATGAGCGCCCACCAAGCGATGATGTTCCAGCAACTGAGTTCAAAGATCACCTTTGTTGATCATGACCCGTCAGAACTCAACGAAGAAGGGACAAACCTCTTAGCCAAGCTCGGCATTCCTGTAGTCCGTCAATCTATTGCACAGTTGGCATTCGACCAGACCGGACAGCTGGAGTCAGTCAAACTAGAAAACAACGAGGAGCTAACTGCTCAATCGGTGATCGTTGCCAGCAGAATGAACGCTAACGCCGACCTTTATCTGGCACTAGACGGCGCACTAACGGAGCACCCACTTGGAACGTTTATCAAGGTCAACGAAACCGGCGCCACGGACGTCCCCGGTGTCTATGCTGTAGGCAATGCGAGTAATTTAGGCGCGATGGTGATGGCCGCTGCGGCCTCCGGCACCCTCGCCGGAGCCGCCATCAACGCAGAGCTCCTCAATGCAAAGCTGGCAAACGCCTAACAAGATTCTCTTGACCCAGCCGTAGAAGTCATCCCGCCACGTGAAAGATTTTTCAATCGTGGCGGGATAACGTCGGCTAAACAGATTCGGGTGGAGGTGAACACGCATTCTCGCCAGCGTTGCACTTATCACTTCACACATGCACCTCTTCAATGGTAGGGTTTAATTGTTACCTCGATGTTTGCCGGTGTGACTCACCCGCCAGCAAACGTTAGCAGTAGGATTTGTAGCACGGCCAACAAATCGTCTGTGCAATACAAATCGGTTCACCGATCTCCGGATTGACTGAGCTCCTACCGAAACGAATTCTTCATCTTCTCTTCTTCACTGCAGATAAAACATCTTGATGCTATCCAGCGTCACGCCTCTGTGAATTCCTTGTTCTACTCCGCTAGCGTGGGGTCATTACCCGCTAGCAGCTCGGATTCCGCTGATGTTTAAGCAAGTGCAGCGACACCCGTTTTGGCCGATCACGGCAAAATCAGTATTCGATTCTCCGTATCGACGGCAGGCGAATAGTTCTCGGTAGCTCTGCTCGAGGTAACCCCAAAATTTTCCGATTCGGAACTTCGAATCGGCAACCGGGCCACATTGTGGCCAATCAATAAATAAGGAAATAACACTATGGCCACTGGCACCGTGAAATGGTTCAACGCTGAAAAGGGCTTCGGCTTCATCGCTCCTTCCGATGGATCTGCTGACGTTTTCGCACACTACAGCGCTATCCAGAGCTTCGGCTTCCGTAGCCTCGAAGAGGGCCAGACCGTTGAGTACACCCTGGAAGCTGGTCCAAAGGGCCCACAGGCTACCAACATCCAGGCTCGCTAAGAGACTTTCTTCAGAGGTGTAGTTCCCCCGCAAAGGGCTGGAACTGCACCTCTGTTGTTTTTAACGAGACAAAAGTTCTAGATCCGACAGGTCAACAGGTCTAGAAGCTGCTTTTACTCTTGGTTCAGGTCGATCGTTCAATCCTGAACTTCAATTTCTAACGGGTGAACACGATCTTCCCGTCAGCGTCTTTCGTTAGTGTTCCGCTGTATACGGCGCCCTGCGCGTAGGAAGCTCCATCAGCTTCCACGGTGAAACCCTTCGAGTACTCAACCCGACCATCACTGGGCAAAACACCGTAACCTGGCAGCTCGAACCACTGCACGTTGGACGGATCATTCAGGGCTCTAGGCTTCTTGGGTAAACTATCAGGGCAAGATGGGCCACTCAGGCTTTCTTGAACACACGCAGCCGTCAGTGCATCAATTTGCGCATCCACGTCAGCGATTGATTCTGCTTCCACCTGAGCCGAGACCGACAAAGCCCCCGGAGAAATACTGACGTTAGCCGGAATTTCATACGTCCCGCTCTTATCGAACGGCCAGGGCATATCGAACTCGTTAGTTCCATCGGCACCTAGCTGCGTCATCCCCGTCGGATCTTCATACGATATGTCGTACAGGGCAGGCAACAACAAAAGGTCGTGCCCGTCGTTACGCTTCATCGAGTACTCCAATTCACCGTTGACAATGATGTGCCCAGGTGACGCGGTATTGATAATAGAGAATTTTTCACCCCACCCTGTCACTACCCGTTGGCCCTCAGAGTTCTTCACCTTGAATGTCGCAGTCTGCGGATGTTTAGGGTCGTCCAACACGAATTCCACCGTCACATCGACAACGGAATCGTCGTTACCTTCGGACTGTACGACCTTGGCTTGGGAGGGAATGGCCACTGAGGCCTTGTAAAAATCCGTGTCGATGAATTCTTCAGGGAAATCAATGTCTGTCAGCGCCGCCGCAGCCGACGTTTCACCTGCTTCGAGATGCTTGAAGAACTCATCGAGCAAAGCGACGCTTTGCGTAGTTTCACCCTCAGTACTGGTACTCATCGATGGGCTGCAACCGCAAAGAGCGGTGGCACCGAGGAGGCAGACGGCAGCAAATTTGAGGATGCTACTCGTTCGTGCGGGTGTTGAACTCATGAGTCTCCGTTCCTCAGACATGCACCAGTTTGGCTTAGCCTAGTGACTCTACGCTATCCCAAGTTGCTCTTTGACCCATCATTCTTAGTTCCGTCGTTCCTGCCAGTTGGCCACGGCTCAGTAGGCTCGGTCTCATATGGAATGACAGTTTGAGTCAACCACACGCTACATAAGACAGAAGACCCGCACTTCGCATAGTCACGAAGTGCGGGTCCCCCGCTGGTAAAGAAGCTGCGCTCGTCAACGAGCGCTAAGAACTAGAAGTCCCAGTCCTCATCTTCGGTGTTAACAGCCTTACCAATAACGTACGACGAGCCGGAACCGGAGAAGAAGTCGTGGTTCTCATCGGCGTTCGGGCTCAACGCTGCCAAGATGGCAGGAGACACGTCAGTCACCGTTGCTGGGAACATGGCTTCATAGCCAAGGTTCATCAGCGCCTTGTTAGCGTTGTAGTGCAAGAACTTCTTAACATCCTCGCTCAAGCCCACTGGATCGTAGAGGTCGTGGGTGTACTGCACTTCGTTTTCGTACAGTTCAAACATGAGTTCGAAGGTGTAGTCCTTCAGCTCCTGCTTGCGTTCTTCACTGGCGCCTTCCAGACCCTTCTGGAACTTGTAGCCAATGTAGTATCCGTGAACAGCTTCGTCACGGATGATCAGGCGGATCAAGTCAGCGGTATTGGTCAACTTAGCGTGCGAGGACCAGTGCATTGGAAGGTAGAAACCGGAGTAGAACAAGAAGGATTCGAGCAGAGTCGAAGCAATCTTACGCTTCAGTGGGTCTTCACCGTGGTAGTAGCTCTCAATGATCTGTGCCTTCTTCTGCAGGTTCACATTTTCAGTGGACCAACGGAAAGCCTCATCAATTTCCTTAGTCGATGCCAAGGTCGAGAAGATCGAGGAGTAGCTCTTCGCGTGCACGGATTCCATGAACGCAATATTGGTGTACACGGCCTCTTCGTGAGGAGTGATAGCGTCTGGGATCAGCGAAACAGCACCAACAGTACCCTGCAGGGTGTCGAGCAGGGTCAGACCGGTGAAGACGCGCATGGTGAGCAGTTTTTCGTCTTCGGTCAGGGTAGCCCACGACTGAATGTCATTGGACAGTGGCACCTTTTCCGGAAGCCAGAAGTTATTGACGAGTCGGTTCCAGACCTCTACGTCTTTGTCATCCTGGATACGGTTCCAGTTGATAGCTTCAACCTTATTGGTGAGCTGAATCTTTTCGGTCATTGCCCCTCATCGAAAAGCTAAATCGTGTAACGAACGTTGCTATCAACTCTACCGTTCTTTCGAACCGTGAGAACGTAGCAAATCTCAAAGTTAATTTCAGATCCCATGGGATCTGACTTGAGTCTTTATACGAAGCGGCTGCCGTTAGGTTGGACCTTACGGCAGCCGCTTCGTGATATTAATGTCCTACTCGGCGGCCACTAATTGAACTTTAGAGTGCGCAGGAAACGCAACCCTCAACCTCGGTGCCTTCCAAGGCCATCTGGCGTAGGCGGATGTAGTAAAGGCTCTTAATGCCCTTACGCCATGCGTAGATCTGAGCCTTGTTGATGTCACGAGTGGTTACGGTGTCCTTGAAGAACAGCGTCAGCGACAAGCCCTGATCCACGTGCTGGGTAGCAGCGGCGTAGGTGTCAATGATCTTCTCGTAACCGATTTCGTAAGCATCTTCGTAGAAATCGATGTTCTCGTTGTTCATGTAAGGAGCCGGGTAGTAAACGCGACCGATCTTACCTTCCTTGCGGATCTCAATCTTCGCTGCAACCGGGTGGATCGAGGAAGTTGAGTTGTTGATGTACGAGATCGAACCGGTGGGTGGCACGGCCTGCAGGTTCTGGTTGTAGATACCGTGTTCCATGACCGAAGCCTTCAGAGCATTCCAGTCTTCCTGGGTAGGAATGTGGATGTCTGCGAAAAGCTCACGGACACGTTCGGTGGCCGGTACCCACTGCTGCTCGGTGTACTTGTCGAAGAACTCACCCGACGCGTACTTCGAGTTCTCGAAGTTATCGAAGGTTTCACCGCGTTCAATAGCAATCTGGTTCGATGCGCTCAAAGCGTGGAACAAGATTGTGTAGAAGTAGATGTTGGTGAAATCGATGCCTTCTTCAGAACCATAGTAGATGTGCTCACGAGCGAGGAATCCGTGCAGGTTCATCTGGCCCAGTCCGATGGCGTGCGACTTCTTGTTGCCATCCGCGATCGAAGGAACAGAAGCGATGTACGACATATCGGAGACGGCACTCAGTGCGCGAATCGCGATTTCGACAGAACCGGCAAGGTTCTTGCCGTCCATGGCCTTGGCAATGTTCATCGAGCCCAGGTTACAAGAAATGTCCTTGCCAACCTTGGAGTAGCTCAAATCATCGCTAAATTCGGAGGCCGAGGAAACCTGCAGAATCTCGGAGCAAAGGTTCGACATGGTGATGCGGCCAGCAATTGGGTTGGCCTTGTTCACGGTGTCTTCGAACATGATGTACGGGTAACCGGATTCGAATTGAATCTCTGCCAGGGTCTGGAAGAACTCACGGGCACTGATCTTAGACTTCTTGATACGTGAGTCATCGACCATTTCGTAGTACTTTTCAGTGACCGAAATTTCGCTGAACGGCATACCGTATACACGCTCAACGTCGTACGGGCTGAACAGGTACATGTCTTCGTTCTTACGAGCCAGCTCGAAAGTGACGTCTGGGATAACAACGCCCAGCGACAGGGTCTTAATACGAATCTTCTCGTCAGCGTTTTCGCGCTTGGTGTCCAAGAAGCGGTAGATATCTGGGTGGTGCGCATTCAAGTACACAGCGCCAGCGCCCTGACGGGCACCAAGCTGGTTTGCGTAAGAGAAGGAATCTTCAAGAAGCTTCATCACTGGGATAACGCCGGAAGACTGGTTCTCGATCTGCTTGATCGGTGCACCGTGCTCGCGCAGGTTAGTCAGCGACAGGGCAACGCCACCGCCACGCTTGGAAAGCTGCAGCGAGGAGTTCACCGAACGGGCGATTGATTCCATGTTGTCTTCCACGCGAAGCAGGAAGCAGGAGACCAGTTCGCCACGCTGTGCCTTACCAGCGTTGAGGAAGGTAGGGGTTGCCGGCTGGAAGCGACCATCGATGATTTCGTCGACCAGCGAAGTGGCCAGCTTTTCGTCACCACGGGCAAGGTGCAGGGCAACCATGCACACGCGGTCTTCGTAACGCTCAAGGTAACGCTTACCGTCAAAGGTCTTGAGGGTGTACGAGGTGTAGAACTTGAAAGCACCCAAGAAGGTTTCGAAGCGGAACTTCTTGTTAAAGGCGTGCTTGAACAAATCACGGATGAAGTTCATCGAGTACTGGTCGAGCGTTTCGCGCTCGTAGTATTCGTGCTTAACGAGGTATTCGAGCTTCTCGTCAAGATCGTGGAAGAACACGGTGTTGTTGTTCACGTGATCCAGGAAGTACTGGCGGGCGGCGTAGCGGTCCACCTCAAACTGGATTTTTCCATCTGGACCGTAAAGGTTCAGCATGGCGTTCAGGTCGTTGTAGCTCAAGCCCTGGAACTGGGCTGGGAGCTCCTTTGAGCTCGTCATCGTTCCTGCCGATTCTGCGACGCTGGTGTCCAAAAGGTTTCAAGCCCTTCTTTGACGTTGAGAACGTCTTCCGAGGTTCCCATAAGTTCGAATGTATATAGGACGGGTACGTTGCATTTTTGGGCAATACGCTTAGCCGCGATGCAGTAGTACTCGCCAAAGTTGGTGTTCCCCGCGCCAATTACACCGCGAAGGTTTGCCCGATTTTCGTCATGCCGCAGAAACTTCATAATCTGCGGAACAATCGAATGTTTGCCTCGTTCTCCACCGTATGTGGGGATAAGCAATACATATGGAACGGTGGAGATGAGTTGCGGCTCGGTCGCAAAAATCGGAATCCGAGCCGCTTCCATCTCAAGTTTATCCACGAATCTCTTGGTGTTCTCCGAAACCGATGAGAAGTAAATCAGGTTCGATGTCGTGAACTCGACTGATCCGTGGGCCTCAGCATTTTGCTTGTCAGCAAGAGCTGTAGGTGACATCTTTTTTCGCCTCCACTGCAAAGTGAGCGGAATAAGCTCGAGCTTTAGTTAGCTGGAGCGAGCAATTCAATCTTGTCTGGACGGAAACCCGACCAGTGATCGTCGTCGGTAACGACAACGGGTGCCTGCATGTAGCCTAGGCCACGTACGTGCTCCAAGGCGGCAGCATCCTGTGAAATGTCGACCTTGTTGTACTCGACACCCTTCTTGTCCAACGCGCGGTAAGTAGCGTTGCACTGAACGCAGGAAGGCTTCGTGTATACCGTGATGGCCATGTCCCTGATCCCCTTTAGAAATTCTTAATGTTGGCCGGTTTCCATCTGTTGATGGAAAATCCCAGCTGTCCTCTCGGATGCCTCAAAAACAGGGTCTTCGAGGTGCTACTGGTGCGAGCCGCACCAACGGGTTCAATACTACATGTTGTGTTTGGCCGGTCAAGCAGCCACAAGATGATGTATTACAAGTATGTCATTCATCCCCCGCTACGTCCACAGGATCTGTGGATATTCAACCCCGTTTAAACCGCGATTTTTCGGGGTCCGCTAAACTTTTTCCACAGTTTCACCATTGGTGCATGTGGGTTAAAAATTCATCTGTGACAAGATTCTCGGCGTGTTTCACTTCCCATATCTAGTCCCCTACTCCCTGCACTACCACTACATATAGTTTCGCTACTTTGACCGACATTTTGGACGCCCACAACCCAGGCTGTGCACAACGCAAAAGGAATGGACGTCCAACCGTTTCCGGCTGGCCGCCCATCTCCCTACATATCTGCCGACTTTTGGAGCGCTAGTCCACCATGGGTTTATGCGTAGTTACGCGCGCCAAAGATTCCTTGGCCTACACGCACCACGGTGGCACCCTCGGCAATAGCCAGTTCGTAGTCGCCACTCATACCCATCGACAGATGCTTGAAGCTCTCTGGGGCGTTTGGCTGCAACTGCTCCAGCGTCTGGCGCAAGGACGAGAAGCTACCGCGAACCTCTTGCTCGTCACTCGTATTGGCAGCCATCGTCATGAGCCCTACCGGGGTCAGGCGATCCATCGGAGCCAACGCTGCCAACAGCCCGGCGGCTTCCGAGGCCTGAATGCCGGACTTACTTTCCTCTCCCGAGGTATTTACCTGAATGAAGACTTCCAACGACCGGTCTTCCAGCTCTAAGCGACGCTGCAGAGTCTCAGCGAGCTTCACCGAGTCCAAGGCATGGAACTCATCAGCAAACTGAGCCACAAACTTCGCCTTGTTCGTTTGTAGGGGCCCAATAATGGCGTAGCGCAGGTGCGGGAACTTTTCACGGAAGTACTCATACTTGCCCTGCGCCTCTTGCACCTTGTTCTCCCCCAGGGTGTCTACCCCAGCGGCAATCGCCAACTCTAAGCGTTCGGTGCTGATGGTCTTTGTTACCGGCAATAGACGCACAGAGTCGATTTCACGACCCGCGGCAGTACACGCGGAGGCAATGCGCTGGTTGACCGATGCGAGATTGCGGATGAAATCCTCGGTGGTGGCCGCATGCGCAGCAGCTGGTTGCGAAGTCAAGACGCCTTCTTTCTAGCTCTCACAAAAATGTTGCTGGCGCCATTGGCGCCAGCAACAAGCATAGGCATAAATACTTAGAACATTTGTCGCCAGTTGGTCTTAGCCAGATCCAGCAACTCATCCCCGCGCCCCGAAAGCACCGTACGGATGGCGTAGAGCGCAAAGCCCTTGGCCTGCTCCAACTTGATATTCGGTGGCATCGACATTTCCTGACGGTCTGTGACCACGTCAAGCACCGCAGGGCCATCATGAGCTAAGAATTCCTTGACGGTGGATTCGAGCTGAGCAGAGTCATCAACCCGATAACCCTTCAAGCCAGCAGCCGTGGCGACCGCACCGAAATCTGGGTTATGCAGATCGGTGGCATAGGTGACAAAGCCGGCAGCCTTCATTTCCAACTCAACAAAGTTCAACGAAGAGTTGTTAAAGACCACGATCTTCACCGGCAACTTATTCTGCGTGGCGGTCAGTAACTCACCAAGCATCATCGACAGTCCCCCGTCGCCAGCAAAGGCGATCACCTGTCGGTTCCGATCGATCGCTTGGGCTCCCAAGGCATGGCACAGGGCGTTAGCCATAGAGCCATGGTTGAAGGATCCGAGGACCCGGCGTTTGCCGGTCATGCTTAGGTAGCGAGCCGCCCAGATCACCGGTGAGCCAACATCCGCGGTGAAGATCGTGTCGTCATCGGCAGCCTGGTCAATGAGTCGAGCCAAATACTGCGGATGAATTGCCGCTCCTGGCTTGGAACCGGTGGCTAATTCATCAAGCTTGGTCCTGGTCTTGCGGTAATGCTCGAGGGCGTTCTCTAAATGCTTACGGTGTGTCTGCACCGGCAGTAACGCGTTCAACGCCGCTGCCGTGTCCTTCACTGTTCCCACCAATGGAACATCCACCCTGGTGCGCCGACCGATCTGTTCACCCCGAATATCCACCTGAATGATCGTGGCATGCTGCGGATAGAACTGCTGGTAGGGGAAGTCAGTGCCCAGCATCAGCAGTACATCGCACTCGTCGATAGCTTTAGCACCGGAGGCGAAACCAAGCAGACCAGTCATCCCCACGTCAAAAGGATTGTCGTACTCGATATGCTCCTTGCCACGCATGGCATGCACGATTGGCGCCGCCAACTTATCAGCGAGGGCAATCACTTCATCGTGCGCCCCGGCCACGCCGGCACCGGCGAGGATGGTGACCTTACGCGAGCCCTCAAGAATTTCGGCAGCTTGCTCCAACTCTTGTTCATTGGGCAGCACGCGAGGGTTGGTCTTGATAATCCGTTGGGTCGGTGTGCGTTCCATTTCGGCCAGCGCAACATCTCCCGAAATGACCAATACGGCAACCCCACGCTTTTCGATCGCCTCTCGCATGGCAATACGCAGCATCCTCGGCATCTGCTTAGGATCTGAAACCTGCTCTGCATACACCGAGCAACCGCGGAAGACCTCTACCGGGTTGGTCTCCTGGAAGTAGTTGGAACCGATTTCTTCGGTGGGAATCTGGGCTGCGATAGCCAGCACCGGAACGCGTGAACGGTTTGCATCGTACAGCCCGTTGATCAGGTGCAGGTTACCTGGGCCGCAAGAACCCACACAGACCGTCAGTTCCCCGGTGATTTCAGCTTCGGCCGCGGCAGCAAAGGCGGCGGCCTCTTCATGTCGATGATGAACCCATTCCATCCGCCCGTTCTCTCGCAGGGCATCGGTGAGGCCATTGAGCGAGTCTCCCGGGATGCCGTAAATGCGGCGTACCCCTTGGGTATCAAGCTGTTCAATCAGGTGGTCGGCTACGGTAGGCAAAACATTCCTCCTGCACACTATGTTCCAGTGGGTCTACTGTTCACCCTACTGCGCCGTTGAGCCTTGTGCCATGGATATTTGGTGTCCATTCTGGTTCTGCTCACCACACTATTTGGTGGCCGCCATCACAACCGAGCGTCCCATTCTTGATCGCCATGCACTTGGTTGCCGGAAAAGGACCGCCCGCGTTGGCTAGGCTGGTGACATGAGCAATGAACCGATGCGCATGGCCAACACCACGCAGCTTCCCGCCGGCGAGCATAATGGCGCACTGTGGAAACTGGAACCAGCAGCCCGGGACCTTGATGCCAATGTCATCTCCCTGGCACCAGGCGAGCAGATCGGCGAACATCAAGGGCCGGCACTAGATGTGCTCTTGCATGTTTTTGCCGGCTCCGGCGTATTACACACAGCCACCGGGGCGCTCGAGCTGGCCGTGGGAGACATCATTTATCTTCCCAAGCACAGCCAGCGCCAGTTTATCGCCGGTGAGTTAGGGCTGGGATACTTTTCGGTGCACCAGCGCAAAACCACCACCGGCCTCATGCCTGCTCCCCGCGTGGGCTAGTGAGAACTGCCTAGCTTTCAAGCACGCCCTGTTCCATAAACCGCTGAAGCTTGGCGGTGTAGGGAGCTAAGTCGAGCCCTTGTTCGTCAAGCCACTGCTGGCTGTAATAGGTATTGGCGTAGCGCTCGCCGGAGTCGCAGATCAGCGTGACCACGCTGCCCTGCTCACCGCGTTCAAGCATCTGGGCGATGATCCCGAACGCGGCATAAAGATTGGTGCCAGTGGAGCCGCCAGCAAAATACCGGGTGGTTGAGCGAAGGAAGTGCATGGCCGCCAACGATGCCGCATCTGGAACCTGCACCATATGATCGATCACCCCAGGCATAAACGAGGCCTCCACCTTGGGCCTGCCGATGCCTTCAATGCGTGAGCCGGTACCGGTGGCATAGTCCAGATTGCCGGTTCGCCAGCCTTCATAGAATGAAGAACCTTCTGGGTCTGCAACGCAGACGCGCGTTTCATGTTGCTTGTAGCGAGCGTAGCGTCCGAACGTCGCACTGGTACCACCGGTGCCCGCGCCGACCACAATCCAGCTAGGGATCGGATGCGGTTCCGCGGACATCTGCGCGTAGACCGACTCAGCAATATTGTTATTACCTCGCCAGTCGGTGGCCCGCTCGGCATAGGTGAACTGGTCGAGGTAGTATCCCTGAGTTTGGGTCGCTAATTCACGGGCTGCGGCATCGACCTGTCCGGCGCTTTCAACCAGGTGGCAGCGCCCGCCATAGAATTCGATGAGCTTGATCTTCTCGGTGCTGGTCGAAGTGGGAACCACCGCAACGAACTCCAGCCCCAACATACGTGCGAAATAAGCTTCGGAGACGGCAGTTGAACCACTGGAAGCTTCCACCAAGGTGGTGCCTTTACTGATTCGACCATTGACCAGACCGTAGAGAATCAACGAACGAGCCAAACGGTGCTTGAGCGAACCGGTGGGGTGCACCGACTCATCTTTGAGATAGAGCTCGATCCCCCATTCGGCAGGCAGGTCAAACCGCAGCAAATGAGTATCGGCGCTACGGTTGGCATCGGCGTTGAGCTGAGAAATTGCTTGTCGCACCCAAAGATCAGTCATTCTTCCACTTTAGCGGTGGCGCCACGATAGAACCCAGCCGTCGTGATAAATTCAAAATTGTGGAATTAAAGCTGGTTTCGGGTGGATACGCCACCCTCATGGTTCTGGGGTTGAGCTGGGCAGTTTGGGCTGTCATGACCGCTCCTGACCTAGATGAGATTGCAGGCGGCTGGCTGGGCCAAGATGCCACGGTCAGCTCCGTTCCGCTGGTCGGGCAACTACCTTGGCTTGGAATCATGCTGGCCTTAGCGGCCTATGCCATCTGGCAGGGAGTTTCCCGTTGGAAAGTCGCGGTGCACCGCAAGATCCGCCCGTGGGTTCTAGCCATGGTGCTATTCAACGCGATCTGGGTCTTGTGCTTGCGGCGTGAACTGATCGGTTTTAGCCTGATCGCAGGCTTCATCCTCTTAGCAGTATTGATCCGAATTGTGTGGGTCATTGACCGCAGTCTTTTGGTGCAACATGTTGATCGCTGGATCACCCGAGCGTGTTTTGGGCTTTTTGCCGGTTGGCTTTCGATGATCATTGTTGCCGAGGCTCTGGCATTTTCTGCGATGCACGCCGGAAACCCGGATTCCTTGATGTTTAAAGGAACCAGTGCACTAGCCGTGATCTTACTTGCGCTGTTTTTATCCGCAATTAGTTTCAAGAATCCCATGGGTATTTATCTGAATGCGGGAGCGCTTTGGGTATTGTCTTGCATCATTATTGATCGTTATTCGGGGCATGCCACTTCCCCGCTCTTCGCCACCGTTTGCCTCGTGGCCGCGGTACTGATGCTCATTTGTTTGGTCAGTGCACTACGTACTCGCATCCAGCGAATCCTCAGTTCGCACTGAGCGCAACGCCGTACTCTTGAGAGCTAACCACTAGCTGGATAGTGTGGAAACTGAGACCTAAAGGTCCATCAGAGAGGAAAACATGTCGAAGACTGCTAAGAGCTTTAAAGAAGTTGAAAAGTCGTTGGCGAAGCTGGCCAAGGCTGCAAAAGAAGAGCTACCAAAGGAAATTCGTGGTGGCTGGAATGACGCCGTCTCCAGTGTCAATGCTGATGCCATCAGCAAGGCCGGCTCCAACCTGATCGAAAACGTCACCGGTAATTCCAAGGCAGCGAAGCGTGCTCGTACCTCGGTGCAGAATGCGGTTCAGAGTGCTCAGAAGAGTCTTGCTCCGGAAAAGAAGTCCTGCAAGGGTGGCAAGTTCCTGATCGTTTCGCTCATCGTCGCGGCGGTTGCGGCGGTCGTCCTATCCCAAGCGCAGAAAAAGAACTAAGTTCTCACCTCTTGGTTACACAGTCAGGGCGTGGCATCTATATAGATGCCACGCCCTGACGCGTTTCTAATAGTTCTTCAACCTACTTAGCTTTTGGTTCGACGCGACTTGACTGCTGCTGCAGCACCAAGCAACGCCAATACCAAGCCGACAGGAATCAGCCACATGCTGTTGGCACCGGTGTTAGCCAGCGACTCATCAGGATCAGTCTGGGCGTCTTTTTCCTCATCGGAGTTATCTGAGCCGTTCGGATCTGAGTCCTGGTTCTCAGCTTCTGGAGTTGGAGCCGGCTGAGACTGCTCTGGCTGCTCGGTCCCCTGAGGATCCTGGTCGTCTTCGGTGTTTTCCGGTTCAGGCTCAGGATCGTTCTCCTGCTGCGTTGGAGTAGCAGTTGGTTCGCTTGATTCACTTGGTTCCGGCGTTGGTGACGGTTCGGTGGAGTCAAGCTCAAAGACCTGTGATACTTCGCCGAGGTTTGCGAACACAGTCTCGCCAGTGGCTTCGTCCACAGCATCGTTATCTGTCACGACATAAACTTCGTCGCCGGCCACTGCTAGACCTTCAAGCTTCTCCTGAGTCCATCCGTGCGTGGCTTGAAGTACTGGCAAGACATCCACGGCGAGCTTCTTGCTCAACATGGTGACGCCGGAATCATCGGTTTGCGCGGTTTCTTCAGGAAGTTCAATTTGGTAGATGGCCTTATGCTTGGCCGCTGGACCCACCTGGTTGTCGCGCTCGATGACTGCGTAGGATCCATCGGGTAGAGCGGTAATTTCAGAAAGCCCATTCCAAGCTCCTTCGACCGCTTCGTCCAGCTCATATCCGTACCAGGTGAATTCGCCAGTTGCTGGCACGTATTTTCCTAGGCGGACAAAGGATTCATCCGGAGCTTCACGCTGCAGGGTGAAGATCACCTGCTCGTCAACTCCACTACCCCGCACGGTGACGCCTTCCAGGCCCTGCTTGCCTAGGAGTCCTACAACGTCTTCAGGCAATGAAACTTCTTCAACGACAGCACCCGAGCTATCGATTTTCACCAACATGTTTTCGGTACCGCTGGCACCTTCGTGGGCAGCCCAGAATCCACCCTCTTCGCGGGCGGCAATGCCTTCAAGGTCAAGATCTGTACTTGCACCGGTCACTGGAATGGAACGCTCAATAGTGGCTGGAGTTCCAAGAGTGATGTCGTAGATCTGTGGCGCATAAGCGTTGTCGCTCACCGCGTAGAGCTTGTTGGAATCCTGCGGATTAGCGCTCAAACCACTGAGTGCGCCAAAGGGAACGAGCGAATCAGCGTTTGACTGCAGCTGAGGGAACTGTGATTCCTCGGCTCCGAAAGAAAACAGGCTAACTGCTGAACGCACGTCGTCTTCATCAGTTTCTGAAGCGACCGCGAGCAATCCACGTTCTGGAATAGGCAGGATTCCTTCTGGCCCGTTGGTGGTCGGCAGGGTCTGTAGGTAGCGTGGCGACTCTGGATTGGACAGATCGTACACTGCAACAAAGTTGGCTCGCTCGGAGGCGACAAAACCGTAGTCGACACCGTTGAATTCAGCAATGGCTAGACCTTCAGGTTCAACGCCCTTCTTGTCGGCACGATGTTCAGGGAACAGTCCCTGGCCCAAGGCGAGGTGTTCAAGGCTATTACCTGAATCCCAGACGACTTTTCCAGTCTCAGAATCGAAGATGGAGAACCCGCGGCTTCCACCTTTCCAGTCGCCCTCGTTGGCGGTGGCCAGGTAACGATCCTGAAGCCAAGCTACGGCATCTGGTTCGCGAGGAACGTCCTTGAGCGAGCCATCGGTATCTAGCTTGCCATCATCAGTGGTGTCGATACCCTCAAGGTCAACGCTGCCGGTGCTGAAAGCACTGGTGATATTGCCAGTGGGCAGGTCGATAAGCACCATGCCATTGTTTTCTTGGAGGGTTACCGCCAGTTGGTTTTTAGAATTAATGCTTACGTATTCAGGCTCTGGGTCTTGTGGGGTATCAAGACCGGCCTCTTCCAATAGTGGCAATGCCTTTGGGTTTTCTGGCGTCCCGGAGGTTAGTGGAACTTCTCGTACACCCCAGCCTTCAGGGTTCTCACCGTTCAAATCCAAGATTGCGACGGAGCCAGCCGGGGTCTGTGGGAGTCCTCCGTCACCAGCGTCCTCATCGCGTTCATTTTCGATGGCGATACCTGCGTAGGCGCCATCCTTGGAAATTGCGATGGAATCCGGCTGTCCTGGCAATTCAAAGCTATGTACCAGTGAGCGGTCTGCGATTCGTACGACGTCTACACGTCCGGAAGGATCGCTGTAGCTTGCTGAGGTATTAACAACGACAAACACGTACTCCCCGTACGCGGCAACGCTCGTTGGTTCATCTTCTGCACTTCCAAGCTGGTGCAGCGCCAATAGGCCAAGGCCCTTAGGGTTCGATGGATCCGAGATATCAACGAATCCGACGCTCCGAGACAGAGCATCGGAGTAGATCAGGGTGTTGCCGTCTTCAGAGACGGTGGAAATTTCTGCCGCGGTGGTTGATTCAACGCCATCCGGGTGATTCTGATACACCGGGTACGTAGCGACTCGTTCAAAATATTCACTATTGTCGGCATTGGCCGATGAGCTTATGCTTACGGCTAGGACCGCAGCCGTGAGAATTCCAATACTTCTACCTGCAGTGCGATGCACCGGCATCTCCCTTATTAGGTGCTAGTTATTTCCTCCCAAGATTCTCAGTAGAGGGCAAAAAGTTGGTGAACGAAAAGCGACGATCACCAGTCCGATAGATGTCAAAAAGTTCCACTCATCACATTTAGTTGCACTACTTCAACTAAAGGCGCAGAATCACAATGAAACTTCAACTTTCAAGGAGATCGAGATGCAACTGAATAACACCACCGTGCTGGGAACCGGAGTTCTGGGATCACAGATCCTTTTCCAAACCGCCTATCACGGCCTGCCAGTTATTGGCTTCGACATCAGCGAGGAAGCGCTTGAAGCCGCAAAAACGCGTCTAGACTCGCTCGTCGCTGTCTACGGTGAATTCTTTGGGGAGCCCACTAAGGCTCAGGCCGCACGCGATTCCATCAAACTCACCACGGACATGGCACTGGCCGTGAATAACGCAGATCTGGTCATCGAAGCAGTGCCGGAAGATCTCAAGATCAAAGAACAGACCTACCAAAAGCTCGCATTCCTCGCCCCAGAGCACACAATTTTCGCAACAAATTCCTCAACGCTTCTTCCTTCAGACATCTCACCTTTCACTGGTCGCCCAGAACAATTCTTGGCCTTGCACTACGCCAACCACATCTGGAAGAACAACACCGGCGAAGTGATGGGCACTGCCAACACCAGCAAGGAAGCGTATGAAGCTGTCGTTGATTTCGCCGAGCGCACGGGACTAGTGGCCATCCGTGTTCTCAAAGAACAGCCGGGATATGTCTTGAACTCACTACTTGTTCCTTTCCTTGAGTCCGCAAGCCATCTACTAGTTAATGAAGTTGCCGATGCGCCCACCATTGACACCACCTGGAAAATCGGTACCGGAGCACCTTTCGGCCCATTCGAAATTTATGACATTGTCGGGTTGAACACCGCCTATCACATTGCAAGTCACGGCGGGGAAACCAGTAAGAAGTTCGCTGAACTACTGAAATCCGAGTACATCGATCAGGGCAAGCTCGGCGTAGCTACCGGTGAAGGGTTCTACAAGTACGACTAGTCGTCGCGCACCGCCGGGCTAATGCAGGCGTGCTGCTCGGATAGGATGGTTCGGTGGCTCATATTGACGTGACTGACATACAGTATTTCCTCTCCGACGGCACCCAATTGCTCGGCGGTGTCACCTTCAAAGTCTCCGCAGGAACAAAGACTGCTTTGATCGGCCCCAACGGCACCGGTAAAACCACGCTGTTCAAAATCATCGCTGGCGACCTGAAAGCCGATGAAGGTTCGATCAACCGCACAGGTTCCTTGGGAATCATGCGCCAGTTTGTTGGCCAAGTGCGTGACGAAACTACGGTCAAAGAACTTCTTCTCTCCACCGCGGCACCGGCATTGGCGCAAGCCGCCGAAAAAGTCGCCAAGTACGAAGAGCTCATGATCACCAGTGACGACGAAAAAGTCCACATGCGCTACGCAGAAGCCATTATCGAGTGGGGTGACGCTGGCGGATACGAGCTGGAAACCACCTGGGACAAGGTCTGCATGGCAGCGCTCGGCGTGGAATTTGATGCGGCATCACATCGTTTGGCCCGCACGCTATCTGGAGGCGAACAAAAACGACTCGTCCTGGAAGCATTATTTGAAGGCAACGATGAACTGTTGCTCTTGGACGAACCAGATAACTACCTTGACGTACCAGGTAAGCGCTGGCTCGAAGAGAAAATGCGCAACTCCCCCAAGACAGTCCTGTTCATCAGCCACGACCGGGAACTGCTGAACAATGCGGCAACGCGCATCGTTACCCTGGAGCCAGGACACGGTGGAGCGACCGCGTGGATCCACGGTGGATCTTTTGGCAGTTATGTTGATGCTCGAAAAGAACGCAATGAACGATTTGAAGAGTTGCGCAAGCGTTGGGATGAAGAGCACTCCAAGCTCAAAGAACTGGTCAACATGTATAAGACCAAGGCCGCATTCCGTTCCGACATGGCCAACCGATACCATGCAGCAACGACCCGCCTCGAAAAGTTCTTAGAAGCGGGCCCGCCACAGGCAATTCCGCTGGAACAAAATGTGCAAATGCGCCTGAAGGGTGGCCGCACAGCAAAGCGTGCCGTCGTAGCGGAAAACCTCGAACTTACGGGTCTTATGAAACCCTTCTCCACTGAAATTTGGTTCGGGGACCGAGTCGGCGTCCTGGGGTCCAACGGTTCTGGAAAGTCGCACTTCCTCCGCTTGTTAGCTAGTGGCGGAAGCGAACCGGAGCGTGAACATCTTCCCGTATCAGACGTGGTGATCGAAAAGGTTGAGCACCAAGGAACGGTGAAGCTCGGCGCGCGGATACGCCCTGGATATTTCGCACAAACTCATACTCGGCCGGACCTTTTCGGACGGACCCTACTTGAAATCCTGCACCGCGGTGATGAGCATCGTTCGGGTTTACCGCGAGAAGCCGCCGCTGGTGCATTGGACGGCTATGGTCTAGCCGGTCAGTCCGAACAGAAGTTTGAATCGCTCTCTGGTGGGCAACAGGCTCGATTCCAGATTCTGCTTCTGCAGCTCTCCGGTGCGACCCTATTGCTCCTGGATGAACCAACTGACAACCTGGACCTACATTCCGGTGAGGCCCTTGAACGTGCCATCGATGCATTTGAAGGAACCGTTCTTGCGGTCACGCACGACCGTTGGTTCGCCAAGGGGTTCGACAGGTTCTTGGTCTTCGGATCTGACGGAACCGTCTATGAATCTGCGGAACCTGTGTGGGACGAAACGCGAGTAGTTCGCAAACGGTGAGCAGCACCCGGCTTCGCTAATGAGCCCTGACGTTATTGATGACTTCCGTCTTTGGAATCAGTAGCGTCAGGGCTTTTCCACGTCCCGAAATTGCTCCAGTTAGTGTTCGGGGTGCAACGCCGAGTGCGGGGCTTGCAACTGGTGGAGCAGTTGATGAATCCCCGGATGCACCAACTCCCACCGACGAAATTTCCCGTCCCGCTTCACTTCTACAACGTTGGCACGATGAAGTGTCGCCAGGGATTGGGTGACAGTATTAGGGGCCAAGCCGGTTGCTTCGGCCAGTTGTGTCACCGAAGATCCTGGCGCAGCGTGCATCGCAATGAGCAGCTTAATACGAGTTTCATCTGCACATAAGGAGAAGACCTCAATCCAGTCAGGGATGGTGGCCTGCACCTTGGACAGTGCGTCAAAAGCAATCTGTTCACGTTCCAACTCAGACACGGCTCGCCACTGTTTCTTCGATGTCGATCGCAACAGGTAATACAGACATCTGTCTGGGTGAACACATGTATTCTGAAAGCAATTAACACCCACTTCTTTTGAAAGGACCCGTGCCACGTGCGCATGCCGTTCTCCCGCGCAGCAGCGATTCTTCTTCCCATCGTAATTGTCTGCAGTGGATGTCAGGTAGCCAGCACGGATGCAGCAGAAACTTCGGCCGTCAATCTCCTCACCCCGGCACTGCCATCAACGCTCAATCCGTTGGCTGGTTTTGATAACAACGGAATCGGAAAGATCAACGAATCCCTGTTTACTCTTGAAGGGGAACCGGACACCTTACCGAAAATCGTACCGTTGCTGGCGCAAGACGAACCAGCAATATCTGAAGACGGTTTGACCTGGGACATCACCTTAAAAGAGGACATCAAGTTCAGCGACGGTACGCTACTTGATGCCGCAGACGTGGTTGCTAGCTACCAGGCCATCATGGACCCTCGCACGGCTTCTCCCCTCGCCGGAACCCTAGAGAACCTCGCAGAAGTCACCGCCTTGGACTCGCGCACTGTTCGCTTCCTGCTCCATGAACCTCAAGTCTCTTTCAAAACCTCGTTGCTCATCGGCATTGCACCGTCGAAAAAGGTCGACGCTACAACACCCGTAAGCGAATCATCGCTGAACCGCACACCTATCGGTACCGGCCCCTACATGCTGGAAAGTTTCGATAGCTCCTCACTCGTGCTCAGTGCCAACGAGGATTACCGAGACGGTGCTCCCGCGGTGCGTAGAGTCTCCTACACTGAATCCAGCGACGACAATGCACGCACACAAGCTATGGCTGGCTCTGGCTACACGGGGACGGTATTGCCTAGCCGGCTGGCAGCAAGCTTTGCCCAACGCGACGGCTTTGAAGTGATCAGTGCTTCCAGCGCTGACTGGCGTGGCATTTCATTACCGGCGGACCTCCCTTTCACCAAAGACCCTAAAGTCCGCTTAGCACTGAACTTGGCAGTTGACCGCGAGGAGATGATTTCTGGAGTACTTGCCGGAGCTGGTCGACCTGCCTACACCTTCGTGCCTCCCGAGTACGGAAAATATTACAATTCCCAGGCTATTTTTGAGCATGATCCACAGCGCGCGCGGCAATTGCTAGATGATGCGGGATGGGTCATCGGCTCAGACGGTGTACGCACGAAAGACACCCAACGCGCCGAATTCTCCCTGCTGTATAACCCTGGAGACACTCTGCGCAGAGACCTTTCCTTGGCATTGGCTGCCCAACTTGAAGCCTATGGAATCAAAATCTCTGTCGAACCAGCGACATTTGATCAAGCCGAACCACGTGTGGGCAAGGACGCCGTCATGCTCGGTGGCGGTGACACACCCTACGACGTGGATACGCAGCTATATAAGATGCTGCATTCAAGCTATCCCGAGTCCGGTGCCTACTACGACAATCCAAGCCACTACGCGAACAAGGTCATGGATCAGGCACTACATGCAGGTCGAACGAGCACAGATCCCGAAACAAGGGCGGACGCCTACCAGAAAGTGCAAGAACTCTACGTCGAGGACCCGTCCATGTTGCTCCTCGCTTTTGTAGACCACAGCTACGTCCAGCGAAGTGACGTGCATCAGCAATGGAATACTTCCACCACGCTCCTCGAACCGCACGATCACGGGACCGCATGGGGGCCGTGGGCCAAAATCGGCCAATGGACCAGCAAGTGACAACAGGGATTTCAACACACCGCTGGAAAATGGTGGGATCGTTATTGATCCGCCGCCTCCTCGTAGCAATACCCGTCACCCTTGGGCTCACGGCAGTAGTTTTTGCCCTTGCCAGCATCGCTCCGTTTAATCCCTTAGCCAGCTACCTCGGTTCAAGCTATGCACACACCAGTACTCAATTGCGCGAACAGCTCAACACAGAACTTGGATTTGATCGGTCCTGGGTTGATGTCTGGACTCATTGGATCTGGCACGCACTTCAAGGAGACTTAGGTACTTCCATCATCGCTGCACGCCCCGTGACCCAGGTGCTGGCAGAACGTATCCCCTTGACCGTATTACTCACCACCAGCGGATTGCTCATGGCCATCGCGCTTGCGCTAGTGCTCTCTTTGGCCGCAGCCAAATATCAACATGGGATTATTGACCGGCTGACCCTGGTCATCGCTCATTTAGCACAGTCGATCCCAGTTTTCGTAGCGGCCTTGATAGCTATCGGACTTATCGCCCTTCCACTTGGCTGGCCAACCGGTGGTATCGCCGCAGCAGGGATGACACCGACTTCTGGATCGGTGATGACCCACCTGCTTCTGCCCTCCAGTGTCCTCGCCTTGAGTTTATTGCCCTGGCTGCTTCTAAACTTGCGTTCATCACTCTTTGAAGCCTTGGATTCCGATTCAGTACTTGCCGCACAGGGCCGTGGGGCGTCCAATATTCTGATAAGAGAAGCCCTACCTCAAGCGTTGCTGCCGTTTATCACGGTTATTGGATCCCGCATTGGTGAGCTGATCACCGGTGCCCTCATTGTCGAGACGATATTTGCATGGCCCGGAATTGCCTCGGCAGTCATTGCTTCAGCTATTGCTGGAGACTTTGCGTTGCTCGCTGCAGTCACCGCAAGCTCTGCGCTCGCCGTGTTCGCGGGTAATGCTCTGGCGGATGCTGCCTACCTGATCGCTGATCCGAGGGTAAGCCATGCGTAGATTCCGCTTCTCAATTATTCCCGGCATCATCTGCGTAGTACTGCTAGCCTATGCCTGGTTAGCACCGCTTTTGGGTCCGGTCACTGCTGACACTGTGAACCTAGGTTCCGTATATCAAAGCCCGAATGCAACGCATGTCTTTGGAACCGATCAGTTAGGGCGAGACGTGTGGGTACGCACCGCGGCCGCGCTCCGAGTTTCACTTCTGATGGCGTTGGGCGCAGCAGTTTTTTCAACGCTCTTGGGAGTCCTCGCTGCGGTAATGGCAGTGACCTTTGGGCGAGTGGTTGACGGAATCATCAGTCGATCCATTGATGGCCTTAATGCCATACCGCATCTGTTGTTATCCGTGGTGATCCTAGCGTTATGGCCCGGGCAAATCTGGGCCATCATCATCTCTATTGCGGTCACTCACTGGACACAGGTTGCACGAGTTCTGCGGGCTAAATTGCTGGCTGAACGCGAAAGTGGGTACGTCAAGCTCAGCTCGGCAACGGGTGCCAGTACGGTAGCGCTGTGGCGAACCCATCTGATTCCGGCGGTACTGCCCCAGATTGGAATTGGATTTGCCCTCCAGATACCGCACGCGATGTGGCATGAATCAGCGCTGTCGTTCCTTGGAGTAGGGCTTCCTGCTCAGTCTGCTTCTCTTGGATTGCTTCTTGAAGATGCACGCAGTGGAATTCTGGCTGGCACTTGGTGGCTATTATTGTTCCCCTCTGCAGTGCTCGTACTTGCCTGTTGGGCCATAGCCGGGCTGTTCCGACCCAGTACCGCGCGCCGACCTCTGCATCGCTCACGGCGCAAGAATTTGCGCCACGACTTTTGCGCCGTTGCCGAGTCCCAAGAAGTTTTCACAGCAGGATTTAGCGCTAGAGCCACGATCACAGCAGATGAAGAAGTCCTCGTTAACGATGTACATATCAGTGCTGCACCTGGAGCTATCGTTGCCCTCATGGGTGTATCTGGTGCCGGGAAAACCCTCTTCTTGCGGGCCGTCGCTGGCCTCTTGCCCGGTTCGCTGTCGGCCTCCACTCAGGTGAGGCTCAAAGGGCGGTCCTGTAATAACGCCCGCCAAGGAAAAATGTTGGGGAAGAATTTGGTGTTCATCCCCGGATCAGCGAGCACCGCGCTGAACCCAGTACGCACGATTCGCCAAACCCTTGAAAGAGCCTTTCGAGACCACGCGCGCGTGGCCACAGGTCAGCAATTGGAACGATACTGGCGGAATTTCAACTTGGAAGCAGACCTGTTAGATAGATATCCCCACCAGTTATCCGGTGGACAGGCTCAGCGCGCGCTACTGGCGCTGGGTTTAGTTGGGGAACCTGCGTGCATTTTGCTAGATGAACCCACGAGCGCTCTTGACGAAGATACCCGAAGGGCCGTCAGCTACATGCTGCGTACAACCGCTGAGAAGGGAACCATCATAGTGATGGTGACCCACGACGTGGAACTAGCTGAACAGCTGGCTACCGTCATTTACACCATCCACGGTGGCGAATTGGTACCTACACGGTCGGCGCACAATGGTTAGAGAGCGTGAACAATGAGTCTAAAACTGGAATCGGTGACATTGAACCTGGCGGGGCGTCAGGTTCTTCCCCCGACAACTCTGAACGTTCCAGCTGGTCGGCTTTTAGGTCTGACGGCGCCATCAGGCGCTGGGAAAACCAGTCTGATCTCTCTGGCAGCATTGCTGCAGCGTCCAACGAGCGGTCGGATCATTTTGGACGGAGTCCCTGTTCCATCAGAGCTTCCTACGGCAAGAATACCGGTGGCCCTGCGTCAACAAATCGGGGTCCTGCCACAAAACCCGCGAAGTTTTGCCGATCCCCGACTCACACTGGCAGAAACCATCACCGCTCCCCTAGCCTTCCGAGATCACCGGACACGGCCAGCTCCACAACGCTATCAAGAGCAGTTGCTTGACCTAGCCAGGCAAATGCGCCTGCCTGAATCATTACTCTCTCGACTACCGTCGCAAGTTTCTGATGGTCAGCTGCAACGCGCTTTGATGGCTCGTGCACTGAGTTTAAGTCCACGAATACTGCTCTGTGACGAGCCAACCTCGGCACTTGACCCCACTACCACTGCGGCCATTTTCCAAGTGTTACGCGCTGCCGCGGACAACGGAGTCTCAGTGCTCGTAGCCTCACATGATCGCAGTTCGTTGGTCCAGTACTGCGACAAGGTCGTAGCCCTTTCTGAACTACAGCTAAAGAATTGAAGCTAATATTTTCGTAGTTCAACTGGTTCTTGGGCGCGAAGGCGTTGACGCAGTGAATTAACAATGCATAGCAATACGGTGGAGGCTGATTCGGTTGACGTTCCTAAGGTTCTAACTGAGAGCCCTGAGGTAGCCGTCATGGAGATTCCGACATGAACAGGTTCATCTTGTTGCGCCGCCACCGCATAAGCGTCTTCTCGAAGACCCGCAACCATGGTGGTATCAATCCGTGAATCCACAGCAAGCAACATGCCCACGTGTGTAAAGCCTTGCAAATATAGGAGTGATTCCACGTCTTGATCCTGCGGCTCAACCAGCAAGTTATCCAAGACCATCAAATTTCCATCAACATGCACTTCGGTGCGCATCCGGATTCGGTGATATCTAAAGGGTTGCCCGTCTGGACTCCAACCCGGTGTAATGATCTCGCACAAGACTAGGGAACTGGAGTCTTGCATTCGCACGATGGTTTCTTGCCGATAACTAGCATCGCGGTAAGCGATCAATTGGTCAGGTAGGTACTCCAGGACCGCATGAGCACCCAACTCAATATTCAGCTGTGACTGTGCTTCACCTTGTGGCGTGCGATAAATCTTTGTCGCAGACTGAGTGGTGAGCAACAAGCTGGCCTGTTCACCAACTTCGATGCCAATACGATACCTATCTGCCCCGAGGTAGCCACCTCCAGGATTGACGACCGTATAACAAACTTGGGCGGTGTTATCGAGATAGTGAGGGCGGAGCACGCGCAATGCGCCCTGATGATACTGCCTGGTTGCGATATCCTTGCCCGCCCTGCGCTCAATCCGTAGATCAAGCTCACCGGTGAGTCCTTGCTTGATCACTAGGCAAGATCCGTCATCAGAACGTCGTGCTTCAGCCACGCAATGACGTGCTCTAGTCCGGTGTCCGTTTTCAGGTTGGTGAAGCAGAACGGTTTGTCTCCACGGAACTGTTTTGAGTCTGACTCCATTACCGAAAGATCCGCACCGACATATGGAGCCAGATCAGTCTTATTAATGATGAACAGGTCAGATTTGATCATTCCCTGCCCTGCTTTGCGTGGAATCTTCTCTCCTTGGGCAACGTCAATAATATAGATGGAAAAGTCCACAAGTTCTGGCGAGAACGTCGCTGAGAGGTTGTCTCCACCAGATTCAACGAAGATGACTTGGAGATCTTTGTGCTTCGTTTTTAGCTCCTCGATCGCGGCGGCGTTCATTGAGGTGTCTTCGCGAATAGCGGTATGTGGGCATCCACCGGTCTCAATGCCAACGATTCGGTCCAAAGGCAGCACACCGTTGGCAGCCAAAATTTTGGCGTCTTCAATGGTGTAAATGTCGTTGGTAATTGCGGCCATGGAGATTTCTCCGTCCAAGGCTCTGGTGATGCGCTCAATAAGTTGAGTCTTGCCGGCACCGACCGGGCCGCCGATGCCGATACGAATTGGTTCCATAATAAGTTCCTCAAATCTCAGTTGGGACCGTGAAAACGGTCAAAGTGAAGGCCTTGGTTAAGACATAAACATTCGGGCGCGCTGATGCTCGTGGCGCATTTGCGCAATTTCCAAACCGGGTGTCGCTAGGCCTAAGTCTTGATCATCCAGAGTGAAAATTTTTATGACAGCTGCGTTGACTGTCCCGTGCATTTCTCGAATGACTCGTTGCCCTGCGTCCTGTCCCAGCGGAATAGCACGGATAGCGTTTTGAGTCAGACTTGTCGCGGTAGAAATCAAGTAACTACTCAGCGCGTCAGCAAGTGGGGCTCCCGCCCCACGTGCGGCTAGTGCGTAGGCGATGGCAGGATGGCCGGAACAGTTTCCCGTTTGGATCGCTTGCTGATAACTGTGCAGTGCTGGCACAGGAAATCCTGCCAACGCCACGGCGAGCATTCGGGCACCCATTTTTTGCGCAGCCATCCGTAGTTGACGAGGCAGAGCTGCTGCGTGAATCAGTCGGTCCAGTTCAATGATGCGTTGATCATCTTGGGCTTCGAAGGCAAGGCGTAAAAGCAAACCATCGGTATATGTCAGTGACTGCTCCAAAAACAAGCGTAGCCATAGGGCAAGACTCGATTCGTCGCGAACGTGCCCTGATTCCAGATAGGATTCCATCCCGAAAGAATGACTAAAAGCACCCGTTGGTAAAGCCGAGTCCGATAACTGCAATAGCGTCAGCAGGTGGCCGGAACTAGTGGGTGTGTTCTGCATGACGGAATGGAACGGGCATGACGCGTTCCTGTCGCTCATAAACAGCATTGTGATGCTTGAGGAAATCTTCCACAGTGTGGTCATACTGCACGACCATTACCTCGGCGCCGTATTCCGAATCGGTGTCAAAGAATTGGGCCTGCAGATGACGATTTCCCAATGAATGCGCAATAAAGCCCATCTCAAAGATCGACTTCGGGGCAATAACGAGGACATCGGTAGGCAAGACTGAGACGGTAATGAGATCCTCATCGGAGACATACAAGACGTCGCCGTCGCGTAGGTCCGGACCAGGGGTCAAGCGAAGTCCGAGTTCTCGCCCATGATCGGTAGTTACTCGTTGGATTCGCTTGACCAGTGCTGAACTGGGCAGAACTACTTTCTCGTGATGCCGCCCTTCAAGTAGCCCACTGCTCTCCTCATGGATATTGCCCACGAGTTTTTCAATAATCATCGTTCTCCTTCAGATTTTTCCCGCAGCAATTAGAACAAGAAGTATCGCTGTGTCATGGGAAGTTGCGCCGAGGGCTCACAAGTGGCGAGCTCGCCGTCAACAAAGACCTCATAGGTTTGGGCGTCGACCTTGATTTCCGGTGTGTTCCCATTAAATTTCAGGTCAGCTTTGGTCAGGTCTCGAATTCCACTGCAGGCGCGGATCACTTTTCTCAGTCCCAGTTTTTGCGCAACTCCATCTTCGATAGCCGCTTGAGACATGAAAGTTATCGAACTTTCGTAGACGGCGCTGCCCATCGACCCAAAGCTCGGTCGCAAAGTGCGCGGCTGCGGTGTGGGAATAGAGGCGTTGGAGTCTCCCATAATCGATTGAACGATCAGTCCACCTTTAATGATCAGATCGGGTTTGACACCGAAAAAGGCCGGATCCCACAGTACGAGGTCAGCAAATTTTCCTTCTTCGACGCTACCGATTGAGTCCGAGATGCCATGGGCTATAGCAGGGTTGATTGTGTATTTTGCAACGTACCGCTTGAGCCGTTCGTTATCCCCCACTTTGGGGTCACCCGGCAGTTTGCCGCGCTGGCGTTTCATTGCGTCGGCCACTTGCCATGTTCGAAGCACCACTTCACCGACGCGGCCCATTGCCTGAGAATCTGACGAGGTAATCGAGAAGACACCCATGTCGTGTAAGACGTCCTCAGCTGCGATTGTCTCGGGACGAATGCGAGAATCCGCAAAGGCGACATCTTCAGGAATATCCGGGTTGAGATGGTGGCACACCATCAGCATGTCCAAGTGCTCGTCCACGGTGTTGCTCGTATACGGCAGCGTTGGGTTCGTGGAAGCCGGAATGACGTTGGGTAATCCCGCCATTCGAATGATGTCCGGCGCGTGCCCACCGCCTGCGCCTTCGGTGTGAAATGTGTGAATTACTCGCCCGGCGATGGCTGCGATCGTATCCTCAACAAACCCGCACTCGTTCAAGGTATCGGTATGAATGGCCACCTGAACGTCGTACTGATCGGCGACCCGCAGTGAGATGTCAATTGATGAGGAGGTAGCGCCCCAGTCCTCATGGATTTTCAGTCCAATGGCTCCAGCGCGGATTTGCTCAACCAATGGGGCTTCATTGCTGGCATGTCCTTTACCTAAAAACCCGATGTTGATCGGTAAGTTCTCGACTGCCTGTAGCATTCGAGAAATATTCCACGGCCCGGGCGTCAGGCTTGTTGCTTTGGTCCCTTCTGCTGGTCCAGTTCCGCCACCAATCATGGTGGTTGTGCCATTGGCTAGAGCGGTCTCGACTTGGCCAGGCGAGATGAAGTGAATGTGGGTATCAATGGCTCCGGCGGTGAGAATCTTGTGTTCGCCTGCAATGACTTCAGTCGCTGCGCCAATAATGATGTCAACGCCGTCGGAAATATCCGGGTTACCGGCCTTTCCGATTTTAAAGATGTGCCCATCGCGAAGTGCAACGTCGGCTTTGTAAATTCCTGAGTAGTCCAAAACTACGACGTTGGTGATGACGGTGTCTGGGATTTGCTGATCTCTGGTGAGTCTGCCGTTTTGCCCCATGCCATCACGGATGACTTTTCCACCACCGAAGACAACCTCTTCACCGTAATTGGTGTAATCGTGTTCAATTTCCAAGATCAGCTCAGTGTCAGCCAAACGGATACCGTCACCGGTAGTTGGTCCGTACATTTCTGAATACTGCTTGCGCGACATGTTGAAGCTCATGCTTTATGCTCCTGATCTTTAGTAGCCGGCTGATCCAACGGCCCGGAAACCTGATCACGGAAACCGTGGACTTGGCGAGCACCAGAAAACTCGACCAGCTTTACCGTACGGGCATCACCGGGTTCGAATCTCACGGCGGTGCCGGCTGGGATGTCCAGCCGGAATCCTCGCGTCGCGTCCCTATCAAATTCGAGCTGGGCGTTCACCTCAGCAAAATGAAAGTGCGAGCCAACTTGCACGGGCCTATCGCCACGATTAATTAGTCGTATCTCTAGCGTCTTCTGCTTTGCGTTGCAAAGAATTGGTTCGCTTCGAAGGATGTACTCTCCCGGAATCATTGTCCGTGCCTTTCAGTTTCACCAAAATTAGCGAATGGGGTTATGGACCGTGACAAGTTTTGTCCCGTCCGGGAAGGTCGCTTCAACTTGCACGTCGTGAATCATCTCTGGGATTCCCTCCATCACGTCTTCACGGCGCAAGATGGTAGTGCCGTGGCTCATCAACTCGGCGACTGTTTTGCCGTCGCGTGCGCCCTCGATGAGTTCATAGGTGATGATGGCAATTGATTCGGGGTAGTTCAGTTTCAGCCCACGTTCTTGTCTTCGGCGCGCAAGATCCGCTGCTACGACGATCATGAGCTTTTCTTGCTCTCTCGGCGTCAGATGCATTAAAAAATCTCCCCAATCAAGAGTTACTTGGCGGCTTCACATTGGTACTCGAGAGCGGCTAAAACTAGCCGCGAGGGGTGTGAATATGGCAACAATAGCAGACCTTTTCTTCTGCATCGGTAGGGACTTTTTCGGGTCAAAAAAGACTCCTTGACATAAATTATTTCCCCAAGACAGGCATTATTTTACGGCCATAAGGTTGCTGGTCACGGCATGTCTGTTTCGACCAAATTAAAAGTGCATTACATCCAGAATCAGTTGACGTCGCTAGAAAACACAACTGCTCCCCGAGTCACGCCGGCGCGCGCAGTCGCCATTGCAAGTTCGAGGAGCAGTTTGAAAGAAATTTCTTGGGTGATTTCAGGTCGTTATTCGACGAGCTTTCCCTCTTGAGAGACTTCGGTAATCAGAGAAGCAATTTCGGCAGGTACCTGAGGAATTGACTCACGGACAATCCCCTGTGGCGACCAGACCAAATTTACCTGGAGGTCGGGGTCAGTCAGAGGATAGTCACTACGGTTATGGCAGCCACGGGTTTCCTTACGTTCCAGAGCTGACTCCAAGGTAGCCCGGGCCGCGAGCACTGAAGACTTCAAATCAAATGCATGGCAAAGATCTTGGAATCCGGCAATATCAGGATGGATTCCGATATTCTGCATGCGCTGTTCAATCACACTCAACTTTTCCAGGCCAAGCTGAAGACCAGCTTCATCGCGTACTACACCTGCATGAGCGGTCATCACGTCGCGGATTGCTCGCTGCAGGCTTCGAACGTTCTCTTCACCATCCGCTGCAACCAATTCTTGGACAGACTGCCGTGCATGGTCGATTGCCTCCTGAGAACGTTGGTGCGCAGTCAGTGAACGTGAATAGTTGGCAGCCTCCTGACCAACGATCCGGCCAAAGACTAGTAGTTCAATGAGGGAGTTACCGCCCAAGCGATTGGCGCCGTGCAGCCCGGAAGAAGCTTCCCCAATAGCGTAGAGTCCCGGGACTTCTGTTGCATGCGTGAGCGGGTCAACCCATACTCCACCCATGGAATAGTGGGCCGTTGGTGCGATTTCGATCTTTTGTTGGGTGATATCGAGCATCTGTTCTTCCAACATGGTCTGGTACACGCGCGGCAACCTGGACATGATGGTCTCACGAGGTAGATGTGAAACGTCCAGCCACACTCCGCCCTTTTCCGTGCCACGGCCTTCACTGATTTCTGTGTAGGCTGCCAGTGCTACTCGATCCCTGGTGGACAGTTCCATACGCTCTGGATCGTAGCGTTCCATAAAGCGCTCTCCCAGGGCATTTGTGAGAATTCCACCTTCACCGCGGGCCGCTTCAGAAATCAATGTTCCTGCGACTGATTCTGGTTCGATGATGCCCGATGGATGGAATTGTACGAGTTCAGCATCGCGCAACCGTGCGCCGGCTTCGACAGCTAGACGGAACGAGTCACCGGTGTTTTCGTCGCGGCGTGAACTACTCCGTCGCCAGATTCGGTTGTGTCCGCCGGCGGCCAGAATCACGGCGTCGGCGTGGATCAGATAACCAGTGCCGTCATTGACATCGAAGCCGTAGGCGCCGAAAATTTGTCCCTCGGCTACGAGTAATTCGGTGATGTAGACGGAATCCAGGACTGGGATTTGCAATTGTTCTGCTCGTCGAATCAGTGTTCGCTGAATCTCTAGCCCCGTGTAGTCACCAGCGAATGCCGTACGACGGAATTTGTGCGCCCCGAAGAATCGTTGCGAGATCCGTCCGTCTTGTTCACGGGCGAAGTTCATGCCGTAGCGTTCCAGATCTTCGATGCCTCGGCCAGCACCTTGAGCGACAACCTGAACCGTTCGCGGATCAGCCAGGTAGTAACTTTCTTTAATGGTGTCCGCGGCATGTTGCTGCCAGCTGTCTTCTTCATCCATGGTTCCCAGTGCTGCATTGATGCCGCCGGCAGCCAATGACGTGTGCGCATCATGTTTTGGACGCTTGCCAACTGCTAGTACATCGGTACCTAGTTCTGCCAGTTCGATGGCTGCTCGCAGACCAGAACCGCCGGTTCCGATGACGAGCACTGAAGTGGATATCTGCTGTTCTTTTCTCATGTTTCCCAGCATCTGCCGACATTCAGAATACGTCCAATGAATTATCGGAATGATTACGATAGCGATAGGCTATACATATGAATTTAGAGCAGTTACGGGGCTTTATTACGATTGCCGAAGTGGGTCACTTCACACATGCCGCTGAGATTTTGCACCTCTCACAGCCATCATTAAGTCGCCAAATTTCCACTCTTGAACAAGAGCTCGGTTCCGAACTCTTTCATCGTGCACGCGGAAATATCTCCCTTACTTCAGCGGGCCACGCGCTGCTCCCCCGAGCACGCCGCATGCTTGCTGACGAAGAAACCATTAGAAGTGAAATGGCGGATTTGGCTGGCCTACGTCGTGGACGTGTACGACTCGGTGCCCCGCCTACACTCTGTGTTTCGCTGGTTGCCGAAGTACTAGATATTTTTCGCGACAAATATCCTGGAGTGCAGTTACAGATTTCCGAGGGTGGATCACACCGTCTGCTGGAGCAGCTCGGAGGTGGCGAACTAGACCTTGCACTGATCGTGACTTCCGAACACGCAGTCAACGAAACCCACCTACAGAACCTGCCGTTATTCGAAGAAGAATTGGTGGTCATCGACTCTTTAGACCACCCGCACCTGCCTAAGGCTACAGAGCTGGATCTTCGTAGCCTCGCTCCGATTGATCAGTTGGCTTTTTCGCACAATTATGACCTTCGCGCCAGTATCAGTCAGGCTTACAAAACGGCTGGGTTATCTCCAAATATTGTTGTAGAAGGTGGCGAAATGGATGCCGTACTGCGCTTTGTTCATCGCGGTCTGGGTGTGGCGGTAGTGCCCGCCACAGTGGCCCTAGAAACACCAGGTGTTCGCGCCATAGCCCTACGCGACCCGCAATTATCACGCACCATCGGATTGGCTCATCGCCGTGATGTTTCGCTCACCCGAGCCGCTCTCGCAATGCATGCACTGGTCGAGGAAACAGCAAAAACACTCACAACTAGGCATGAACAGATTACGGAGCTACTCTGATTCCCAGATGCTGTGCCATGTCTTCGGCTAAAAGGCTGAGCTGAAGGGAACTGATTCGGGCACCACGCAGTGATTCCAGTCCTTCAACTTGGGCGAATTCTAGTCCTTGAAGATCAACGTCGCGAAGTTGTGCACCGATGCCGTTGAGCACCGAGGTTCGTGAGTCAGTGAAGCTCACGCGATGGATTTGGCCACCAAAATCAATTTCCTCGAATTGGCAGTTACGGAACAGAACATCACGGACCTTGGCGCGACGTAAATTTAGCCAGCCAAACTTGCAGTTCTCAAAGAGCACGCCATCCAACTCGGCTTCGGCAAAGTCAGCCGATCCGAACCGACTTTGTGCCACACGTACATCATTAAAGAACGTTCTTGCCGCGTTAAAAGAGGGGGCACCGATTTGTTCCAATTCGCACTGCATCAGTCGGGCGTTACGTAGCGATTCGACTGCAACCGAGGTAAATCGGCATTCCTCAAGTCTGACTTCATCTGCCTGTACTGGGGCATCAAGATTCGCGAATTCCAAGAGTTCTATGTATTGGCCACTACTAAGATCACCCGCATACCCCGAAGCCAATTCTGGCAGCTTAAATGTGCGAATTTTGGGGTTCACGTGGCACGTCCTTAAGGAGATACGGGTTTCTTACCAAGACTTTCGACAATATCATTTAGCGCTGGAGCCAGTTGCGGCCAAGTGAACGAATAGCCAGTATTTTGCAGTTTCTCTGGTAATGCCCACCGCGATTTGAGAAGCATCTCAGGCTCGACACGGAGCAAAAACATCGCGGGTTCTAACATCCATCGATATACAGACAGGCCACATTTTCTTCCTACCGCTCGGCGTAAATCAGCCATGAGTTCGTAATTCATAACGGGATTCGGAGAGGCCAAATTCACGGGCCCCGTAATTTCCGAATGATCAATGATGTGCCAAATGGCCCCAAGAACATCATCCACATGAATCCAACTAAAACGCTGCTTTCCACCAGTTCGATACCAGACGCTACGCTCCGATCCACTGGGATCCGGCCCGATGCCTCGGTATCGTCGATGCGAGGGCCACCAGCTGTCATGCTGTGTCCCGCCTAGTCCAAAGCGGGCAATCGTCAACAACTTACGTGTGGCTGGTCCGTCCCCAAGCACGATCGCCATCCGCAATGCGACACGTCTAGTGTTCGCTAGGTGTCCGGCAAAGAATTCGTTTTCCCAATTGCGAGCAACGTCTACAGAAAACCCTGCGCCGATTCGCCCACTGGACTCGGTATTCGGTTCGTTCATGCTGTGCTCATAGATGGTGGCAGTTGATGCATTCAGCCAGAGCGCAGGAGGGTTCGTCGCGCCGACAACTGCAGCATGCAGTGATCTTGTCGTTTCCACGCGCGATGACAGAATCTGTTCACGCGCCGTATCCGTGTAACGGCATCCGACATTTTTGCCTGCCAGATTAATGAGCAACTGCGCACCATCAACCAACCTGAGAATGCCAGGTTCATCATTCCAGGAGACATCCGCTGTTGCTTCGCGGCCAATAGTAGAAACGCGATAGCCTGCGGTTTGCAATTCAGCGATCAATCGTTGACCAATAAACCCACTAGCTCCCGCTACAACTGCCCGCTGCCCGTCATCGCTCACGGTGCCTCCTGCTGTTTAAAAGTCGTTGATCACCAGTTTCTTCATGTTGATCATATGCTCGAAAGCTCCGGGGCGTTGCATGAGCTCGCCCATGTTGGACGGTACGATCTGCCAACTAACCCCAAATTTATCGGTAAGCCAGCCACAGGCTTCTGCCTCTGGCACAGCCGACAGGGCTTCCCATACTCGGTCAATTTCTTCTTGGCCTTCACACGGCCATTCCAACGAGACACCCGGGGTGAAGGAGAATCCTTGGGCGACGCCCGAGTCCATTGCAGCCACTTTGTCCTCACCCAATGAGAATTGTGCGAACATCAGCGAATCCGCGGTGGCGACCTCGGTGGCTTGCCCATAGGGGAAGGCGCTGTCTAGTTTGGCGCCAAGGACTTCACCGTAAAATTCGATAGCTTCGGCAGCCCGGTTTTGAGCCACACCACCAAACATGAGGCACGGCATCACTCTGGTCGAATCGGGAACAGGCTCAGCGGATTCCATCAGCTGCCAGGAGACTCCAAATTTATCGGTCACCCAGCCATACCGTGTACTGAATGGGTAAGCATCGAGCGGCATGAGCGCACTGCCACCCTCCGATAATGCTGCCCACGTGGCATCTAAAACGTCACGCTCATCGGCATTGAAGCTCAAGATAATTGAAATCGAGGCGTTCGGTGAGAATTCCGGTCCTGCATTGATGAGCGTTATTTTTGTTCCACGGACCCATACCGAAACGGTTAGCGGCAAGCCAGCGAGCGGTTGTTGGAATTCCAGCAACCCTTCTGTTGGATAGCGTGATTCAATTTCTGTTCGGGCGTCCGGCAATGCTGCAGCGTAGAACTCCCCCGCTTCCTCCGCTGTTCCTTGCATCCATAGATTGACGGTGAGCTTTTGCATGACAGAACCTCTCGGATAGCTGAATGACGATTTCAAGGTACCGCGTAGATCAAGTCAACAACAGAGCGAACAGGAAATTGTTAGCTCGGATTCACCACGGGGTTTGCCGCAGTTTGCCTAAACCGATAATGGGGTGTCAGTCTGCGCCGAACAGCGCAAGTATCCGCAAAAGAACCACCGTCAGATTGGGACCCGCTTCCAAACACTGCTACACAAAAAATTCTGCTCGTGGGCGCGAAGAACGGCCGCTCATAGCGATGCCCCTGCACCGCAGGCATGCAGGAGAACAATGAGATCCCGGGGAGAAATCGTCTCCGTTTTCCTATTCCTCCAATGGCACAACGTACCAAACGTAGTAGTTTTTGCCGACATTCCAATGTCCATTCCGTACAGGTTTGAGGGTTAACCTTGAAAGACTGACCACCATCTTTGAAAGGACCAACGTGCGCATTGATCGCTTGGACGCGGACCTAATTGAGCTTCTTACGGATTCCCCCATGCTGCCAGTGATGGAATGCGCACGACGCCTGGGAGTAGCTCGTGGCACTGTCAGTAGCCGGCTTGCAAGGCTTCACGAAGCCGGAGTAATTCGTGGAATTATTCCTCGCATTGAACCTGCAGGTTTCGGTTATACCCTCGTGGCTTTTTGCCAGGTAGAGATCATCCAGCGCGACGGACACGTCCGAGTCTCTTCCGCGTTAGAAGACTCGATCCCTGAAATCGTCGACATGTACACGGTGACCGGAAGTTCTGATTTGCAGTTGCGCGTGGTGGCCCGTACGGCCAATGATTTGCAAGATATTTTTGACCGGATCAATCGAGTACCTGGCGTAGCAAGAACTTCTTCCTCATTTGCCCTGCATGAGCACTTTCAGGGACGCACACTGCCATTGGTTAATGCATGCGCCAACTCAGCGGCATCCTTGGATAAGACTGTACAGAATGACTAGTAAAATGGACGGATAGGCAATTACTGCTATGCAACCTGCATAGAACAGCCGGCGTCAATTGCACCGCAGATTTGATCGACCTACAGTCGATGATTGTGAATCGCGACACGCGAGAATATGAGCAGGGCCACCTTTGAAACTTTCAATGCAGGGCTTTGCTGTTTAAACGATTGTCAGCTTCAAGCAGTTGTGGCAGTCAGAGAGGAAAGTTATGACCCTTCACCAGCGTCCTTCCCTGCAGGAGGTCCCGGCTTACAAGCAGGGGAAGCCCGCACCCGCTGGAGCTTCAAAACTCTCATCTAATGAATCACCGCATGCACCGTTGCCTTCAGTGATCTCCAGCATTCAGGAGGGGCTCGCGAATATCCATCGTTATCCCAGCATTGCTGCACCACAGCTGACTGCAGCATTGAGCGAACAGTTCAACATCGCAGGCGAACACATCACTCTGGGCGCTGGTTCCGTGGAAGTCGCGGCACAGATCATCCACGCGGTTGCTGCCGAAGGCGATGAAGTAATGTATGCGTGGCGCTCATTCGAGGCCTACCCATCACTGGTGCGAATCGCTGGTGCCACCCCTGTCGAAGTTCCCCTTGATCACCAGTCACGTCATGACCTGCCAGCCATGCTGGATGCCATCACTGAGAAAACTCGACTGATTTTCATTTGCAATCCAAACAACCCCACGGGAACGGTCGTTGAGGCAGATGCCCTAGACCAGTTCATCAACGCCGTACCGCGCAATATTTTGGTCGTAGTCGACGAAGCCTACGTACATTTTGACCGTTCAGCAGTTCGTGCGGATGGTGTTGAGCTCTTCCGCAAATACCCACATGTGGCAGTTCTCCATACTTTCTCGAAAGCCTACGGTCTTGCAGGGTTACGAATTGGGTATGCCATTAGCCCTCTGGAAGTCGCTGCAAACCTCCGCAAGGTCGCTGTACCGTTTGGCGTTTCTGACTTAGCTCAGCGCGCTGCAGTCGCGTCGCTGGCAGCCATCGATGAACTAGCTGTTCGCATCGAAGAGGTTGTGACTCAGCGTGAGCGCATGTATGAAGGTCTAGCTCAGGCCGGTTACCCCGTAGTGAAGTCCCAAGCTAATTTCGTATGGGTTGAAGCTGGCGATAATACTGTGGAATTAGAAGCTCAACTCGCGGCCGGCGGGGTCATCGTACGAGCATTCCCAGGTGACGGTCTACGCATTTCCTCCGGAACAGAAGAAGATGTAAATCGCGTGCTAGCTGCACTTCCTCAATCTGCGGCATCAGAGGTGGCCACCGCATGACCGCTGTAAAAAACACCGAAGAGCAACTACATTCAGGACTGACCCAACGCCAGATATCCATGATGGGCCTCGGCGGGGCTATTGGAGCTGGCCTTTTTGTCGGATCTGGGCAAGCTATTTCGATTGCCGGTCCCGCTGTTCTTATCTCTTATTTACTCGCTGGCACAGTCATCATCGTTATTATGGCTATGCTCGCAGAGATGGTTGCCGCGCACCCATCTTCCGGTGCCTTTAGTACCTTTGCGCATAAAGCCATGGGACGTAGTGCCGGGAGCACCCTGGGCTGGCTGTATTGGGTTCAATTAGTCGTCGTGATTGCGGCCGAAGCTACCGGAGCTGCGGCCATTACCGCTTCGTGGTTCCCATCTTTCCCACAATGGGCGTGGGTTCTCGGCTTCGTCGTGGTGCTCACCGGTGTCAATCTCTTGGGCGTTCGAAACTACGGTCGCTTCGAGTACTGGTTCGCAGTCATCAAGGTCGCTGCCATCATCGCATTCCTCATCTTTGGCGTGCTGGTACTTGCACATGTAATCCCCACCGCTGAGCCCGTCGGTTTCGGTAATCTTGGCGCCCACGGCGGATTCGCACCAGGTGGAATGGCTGGCATCGCAGCAGCCGTCTTGATTGTGATCTTCTCTTTCGGTGGAACCGAGGTCGTTTCGATCGCTGCCGCCGAGTCGAAAGATCCTGCAGGAAACATCAAGCGAGTGGTGAAGTCGGTGATGCTGCGCATCCTGTTCTTCTACCTCGGATCGATCCTGATTATCATCGCGCTGGTGCCATGGAATGATCCAGCGGTAGTCGAAGGACCATTCGCTGCTGCACTGGCAGTCATGCATATTCCAGGTGTAAGCCTGTTAATGAATGCCGTAGTGGTAGTTGCCTTGCTTTCGGCGATGAACGCTAATATTTATGGCTCATCACGCATGCTGTACTCGCTGGGTCAGCGCAAGCTGGCACCGCGTGGAGTCACCCATGTCACTGGTAAAGGTGTCCCGGCTAAGGCTGTCATCAGCTCAGTTGCCTTCTCGTTCCTGGCTGTTGGCTTGAACTGGATCTGGCCCGATAAGGTCATGCCAATCCTGTTGAATGTGGTGGGATCAACCATCATCATTATCTGGGCTTTCATCGCAGTCACTCAACTGATCTTGCGTCGACGTGCCGACCGTGCCGGTGAAAAACTGCCTTTGCGTTTGTGGGGTTTCCCCGGACTGTCCATTGCGACCATCGTAGTCTTGGCTGCAATTGTTGTTCTCGCCATGACCGATGCAGCAGCCCGCACGCAGCTTCTGCTCACCGGAGGGTTGACCTTGGCGATCTGGATCATTTCCAAGATTGTTTTGCGTGATTCCTCAGAGAGCAACGACGATACCCTCGTCTAGACGATAGTAAGCGTCACCCTTGGCCTAGGTCTGATTCAGTTTTATGAATTGGACCTAGGCCTTTCTCTTAACCATTTCATTGATCCAAATTGGCGCAAAGGGTGAGATGCATCCGGGCGAGGTTGGATAGTCGGCAAGCACTTGAAGCTTGTCGCCTATCGTCAAGGCTCGATTGCGTAGGCTCTCGTGTTCGATTCCAATCTGTGCCAGCGTGGTATTCATCGCCCACTGCAGACGGTCTGGAGCATTGAACATCTGTGCTTCAATGGTGTCCAGTAACTCCGGAAGGTTCAGTTTTTCTGGGTCCTTAACCACTTGATGTGCAGTAAGTTCCCATCCAGCTGCCAATTGAATCGGATCGTTGTCACTCATCAAGATCTGGCGTAGCTCTTCAAGCAGTTTGGTTTTCTTCACTATGTAGTTCAGGAACCAGCTTTGGACTTTAGGTGTGGTGGCGTCTTTGCTCCACTCATGCAACTGGTCCAATGTGAAACTGCGTGGCTTAGCAATCAAGAGTGCTACCAGACGGCTAGATGTTTCTTTCGTTTCCCATAGTTGTTCAGCCAACTGCTGGTTCGACTTCAATGACTTAGCTATCGCTCTGAGCTTGCCAAGGTTGACCCCGAAGTCATCGCCGTGACGTTCATTGATGGCTCTTGCCTTGGGGTCTTCCAGCGCCGCCAAGGCTTGCTGTATGTCCGCCACAGTGCTTTCTGGGCTCAGCTCGTTAATCAACTTATCCTCCAACATTTACGCAACTACAACGAGATTACAGGCTGTCGTAGAATTGTGCGCAGCTTACTTGATACGACTTTCCTAGGGTCACCGAGATAGATCTCGTGGTGCTTACCGGTGGGTTGCAAACCGTGTCCGGGGATGAATTCCTCATGCATCTGTTCAAGGAGTGGCCCCTCATCGTCGTAGGCTCCAAGATGTAGCGTCTGAACGCTCTGTCCCTCATCTAAAGTATCGAATCGGAGTTGATCTGCGCAGGGTAGATTTCGTTTCGACTGCGCTACTTGAATGGCATTTTCAACGTCTTGAGCGTTGTGCCAATTTGGAACCATCAGCATAAGCGTCCAAGACCATTTGTTCTTGTCTCGACGCGTGGTAAACGAGGCCATGTCCTCCGCCCACCACAGGCCTTCCAGCGGTGGAACGACGTAATCGCGACCATCGTTTTTGCTCGCGAATTTCAGCTTGTATGCGACGGGGTAAATCGTTTCCAATGCCTGCGTGTAGGCGGGTACGATATTTGGATCTCCCTGGCCATCGATCATCAGATACTGCATGACCGGCAACCGTAGAATGCGGAATTCACCGTGTTTAGCCCGATAACCATCGTTCACCCGTTTGAAATCAACTTTGACAGTCACTCTGCACACTCCCCCACAAAAGCTAGATTTAGAACCATTTACGCCATTTGAAGACGCCATATAGGGCTGCCGCGAAAACGAGCATGACCAATACGGCTCCAGGGTAGCCAAATGCCCAATGAAGTTCCGGCATATGATCAAAGTTCATTCCGTAGATCGCGGCAATCAGGGTGGGGGCAAAGAGGATTGCAGCCCAGCCAGATATTTTCTTCATGTCTTCATTTTGTCGTTGCGCGACCAGAGTGGAGTTGACGTTCAAGATCTGGGACAGCGCATCGCGATATTCCGTCGCTTGGGAGTTAGCCCGGGTCAGGTGGTCCGTGACATCTTGCAAATAGGTCTCCAACTCGTCCGGAACTGGATATTTTTTGAATCCGTCATCGAGCGACCTCACCACTTCAAGCAGTGACGCTGTGGAGTGAAGTACGTCGATGACTTCCTGGCTCAAGCGATAGATACGTTCGGTCACTGCGGCGTCACCGCTGAACACTTGGCGCTCAATCTGCTCTTTATCAATGCCCAACCCATGTAAAACCGGGACGTAACCGTCGACGATTTCATCGAGAACCCGGTAGAGCACCGCTTCGGATCCTAACTTCAAGAGTTTCGGATCTTTGAGCAGTAGCTGGTGCTTTTGCAGACTGCCATTGCTTATCGACTCAGCGAATTCGTGGCCCTCTGTACCGTCAATCCAGCGATGGTCCTGGCAAAGGATGGCGATGGATCCCTGGCGAACGAGAATGTGAAACTCAGAGAGTTCCACTTCTTCCGATTCGTCAACGTACAGGGCGGATCGAACGACAAGTAAAAGAACTTCACCGTATCGTTCCAATTTAGGACGCTGTCGAGCGTGTAAAAGGTCTTCCACCAGAACGGGGTGTAGTTCCCATGCCTCGGCAAGTTCTTGAATATCTGACTCATTGGGAGTGGGATACAACGACAGCGCGATACGGTTCTTGCCGTTCATGCTGAATTGCAATGCTTCAGCCGCAGTTATATTCGATGGTGCCGATTCGACGGCGCCGTCATCAATGAAACGCACACGTTTTGAACTATGGTTTTGTTCCCGACTGACTCCTGCATGCTTTGCCCGGACAGTTCGTCTCTGAATTCGCGCCATGGTGCTCCTGCTTGAATGATTATTGTTCAAGTATCCCAAGTGAAACTGACTATACAGCGCATCTGCCGAGGCCTAGAGCGTTGAACTTCCCTCACGCTGTGCGATGTCATTCTCAGCCCCATAAGATGTGCGTTCTACTCGCCGCTATAGACACGGATCTTTTCGGGTCCACTCCTTCAATGTAGAGTGTGGATTTTGGATGCTAGTGGCTACGTAGCTCGCAAGGAAATTTTAGACAATGAGATTAGGTGAGAATACGCAAAAATCCCGAAATTCTTTTCTCAAGAATTTCGGGATTTAGTTGTGGAGGTAAGGGGATTCGAACCCCTGACCTTCTGCATGCCATGCAGACGCGCTACCAACTGCGCCATACCCCCAAAAGGATTGCTACCCTGATCAGGCAACTTCATAATCATAGATGACTACCTGATCAGGAAGCAAATTCACGATTACTGGTTCTGCCCAGTTGATTCCTCTGGCAACTCAATCACAGGGCAATCCGCCCAGAGACGCTCCAGAGCGTAGAAAACGCGGTCTTCTTGGTGCTGAACGTGGACAACCACGTCACCGTAATCCAACAGGACCCAACGTCCCATACCGAAGCCTTCACGACGAACAGGACGCATGCTGTACTCTTCCAAGACCTTGGCCTGGATTTCGTCAACGATTGCGTTCACCTGCGGTTCTGACCCACCAGAGACAATCAAAAAGGCGTCAGTTACGCCAAGGCGGTCGGCTACATCGAGCGCAACCATGTTTTCTGCCAACTTTTCAGAAGCAGCTTGAGCTGCAACCTTCACGAGGGCAATTGAATCTGCGTGTGCTCCCATTGAGTGGGGTGTCTCCTTGTTAGAGGGGTAGATCGAGAACTTAATTTTGCAACGAAACTAGTTGCCAAGCAACATGATCAGCCCAGCAATCAGTGCGGCGCCGCCGACGCTAAGCGCTACGATCATGGCGATAAGCATGTTGTTCGCACGACGAACACCATGAGTTTGAACGTCTAACGGTTCAAGACCGTGAGCATTCACGGCATCAATTCGTGGCATTTGCACGTCTGCGACAGCTTCTGAAACTGGCGCCGATTTCTTTGGCTCAGCAGCTGGTTTGGGTGCCGTCTTGGCCGCAGGTTTCGGTGCCGCTTGAGGGGCAGCCTTTGCTGCGGGCTTAGGCGCAGGTTTCGCGGCAGGTTTTGCCGCCGGTGGCTTAGGCGCCGCTTTCGCTGCTGGTTTAGGTGCAGGCTTCTTAGCTGCAGGGGCCGCCTGATCCTTTTTGGAACTAATCTTTCCATCAGAATCTAGGTTCAGGGAGACGCTTTGGGTCTTCGGCCCTTGGACACCAGTCTTCGCGATACGGTCTTCTACTTCGCGAATGTTGCCCATAGCGCCGGTGAATGGATCCGATGACTTGTCATCTTTACCCTGCTTGGCGTTCTCAACTCTTAAGCGTTCGCGCTCTGCTGCACGACGCGAAATGATGGCGGCACGGGCGGCCATTTCACGCTGGTGAGCCAGTACTTCGAGATCGATCTCGGAGTCGTCTTCACCCAATAGATTGGGGTCAATTGGCGCCTTCGGCGCGTGTGCGCGACGCGCTGCTAGTGCTTGCTCGACGCTCATCACCGTAGTTTCAGGTGAGTCATCGTCTGAAGTAGGCTTTTGCGCTGGTTTTGCGGCCGGTTTAGGAGCCGCGGCCTGATCAGTTTTTCCTTGCTCTGCTAGAGCCTGTAAACGAAGCTGACGGCGAGTAAGAGGCTTAGGCTCATCAGCTGGTTCAACGGTTGGAATGTGGCTGGTCAGCGCGTCTACTTCGCCTTCCAGGCGACGACGTTCACGCAAGGCTTCACGGTTACGAGCACGGCGTAATGATGCGCGCTCCCCCATTGGTTCTTCGTCTGATTTTGAAGTAGCCGAAGAACTAGTTGATGCTGCAGCATTGGCTTCAGGGGTAACCTTTGGCTTGGGCTTTGCAGCCTGTTCCTGGTTGCCCTTTACAGGTGATGGCTTGCTTGCGCTAACTGTTGATGCATCTTTAGCGGGTGCTTTTGAAGTCGGCTTCTGTACTTCTGATTCGGCTTTGGCGTTCGGTGCGGGTTTAGGGGCGGGTTTTGCTGCCTGAGGCTTAGCCGCTTCCGGTTTTGGATTCGGCTTTGCCGAGGCGGTGGCGTCGGCTTTCGCCGGCTTGGCCGATTGCTCGGTCTGCCCTGCCTTTTTCTCGTCCGCGAGTTCTCTTGCCTCTTGTTCTGCCTTGCTACTAGCGAGCAAAGCTTCCATTTCGGCACGTCGCTTTTCGCGCAGAGCTCGCCTGCTAGAAACCGGCTGCGAGTTATCGCTCATCCTGTACTTCTCCCGACCGCATAGACAAATACCGTCACCCTTACCTAGAGATTATGCCGTGTTGCGCTACCCAATGTGAGGTTACGACTCGGTATACAGTCGATATTTTGCAATGTACTGCACCACACCATCAGGCACAAGGTACCAAACCGGCTTATCCTGAGCGACTCGTTCCCGACAATCCGTCGATGAAATCGACAATGCCGGAATCTCCAGCTGAGAAACGTTGTCTCTGCCTGGATCGCTCATGACGTACCCTGGACGGCTCACACCGACAAAATGAGCTAGGTTCCAGACCTGATCAATATCACGCCAGCTCATGATCTGGCTCATCGCATCTGCACCGGTGATGAAGAACAATTCTGCATCCGGGCGCTGTGCACGCAGATCAAGCAAGGTGTCACGAGTGTACGTGGCACCTTCACGGTCAATATCGACGCGACTGACGGTGAAGCGTGGATTAGAAGCCGTTGCAATGACCGTCATCAAATAACGGTGTTCCGCGCTTGTAACCTGCTTGTCAGCCTTCTGCCAAGGCTGTCCAGTGGGTACAAAAACTACCTCATCCAAGTCATACTCGGCAGCTACCTCGCTGGCAGCGACCAAGTGTCCGTTGTGGATGGGGTCAAAAGTACCGCCCATTACGCCTAGGCGTAATGGGCGGTCACTGTGTTGCCGCTCGCTCAAGACTAGTGGCTATGTGGTTCGTGAGTCTTGAACTGACGGTGAATGTCTTGTTCTTCTTCCTTGACCGTGTGGCGGTTGCCAACGTTCGTGTAGGACACGGTGATCAACAGCAAGATCATCAAAGCAACAAAGATGCCGCCACCGATAAGCAGGGACCAGGTGTGTCCACCCAAGCCAGATTCAGAGGCTTCGGCGGCCATAATCAGCGCGTTCAAGTAATTCTCCAGTCGTATTAACGGTAGCTATCGGCTCTTCACTTGCTGTAAAAATCCAATGGCCCGAAAAGTCACGGTAAGTTTCTTCTACATCCTACCGAAAAGGGCGGTCAGAAACTATTTACGTACGTGTCCGTCACCCTGAACGATCCACTTGGTGGTCGTCAGCTCTGCGAGGCCCATGGGGCCACGCGCATGCATCTTCTGTGTGGAGATGCCTACCTCGGCACCTAGACCCAGCTGTCCACCATCGGTAAAACGTGTCGACGCGTTCACAATGACCGCAGCCGAATCGATTTCAGCGATGAACTGCTCCGAGGAGGCCAAGGAGGAGGTCAGAATGGCTTCGGTGTGACCGGTTGAGTATTTGCGAATGTGCTCCAAGGCCTCATCCATGTCTTCGACAACCTTGACCGCAATATCTAGGTCGAGGTACTCATTGCGCCAGTCATCTTCACCTGCGGCGAGAGTCTGAAGCTCAGGTACCAAAGCTGCAGCACGCTCGTCCGTATGGAGCGTGACACCAGCTGCTGACAATGCTTTGAGCACTGATGCAGCCACCTTGGAATCCTTGTGGATCAGCAAGGTCTCAACGGTATTGCACACACTTGGACGCTGCGTCTTGGCATTGGTCAGGATATCGATGGCCATCTGCTCATTGGCATCCGCGTCAAGGAAGATATGAACGTTACCTTCACCGGTTTCAATGACCGGAACCTTGGCCGTGGTGACCACACGCTGAATCAATTCCCGTCCACCGCGAGGAATCAAGACATCAATTTTTCCTCGCGCGCCCATCATGGCGTCTGCACCCTCGCGACCAAATTCATCAATGGAGATTACTAGGTCACGGGGCAGGGACACCGATTCCAAGGCGTCACGGATGATGGAGACCAGCGCCAAGTTGGAATTGAGTGCGGCACTGCCACCACGCAAGAGCACCGCGTTGCCGCTCTTGAGCGACAGCCCAGCGATATCAACAGTCACATTCGGACGGGCTTCATAGATGGTTCCAATGACACCCATCGGAACATTGACCTGACGCATCCGCAACCCATTGGGCAGGGTCTCGCCACGTACTACGCGTCCTACGGGATCTGGCAGGCCTGCCAGCTCGTTCAGGGCGGCAATCAGCCCATCGATGCGCTGGTCATCTAGCTTCAAGCGGTCCAGCATTGCTGTGCTGGTTCCGTTGGCGCGGCCGGCTTCCAAGTCTTTCTTGTTTTCTTGGAAGATCTTGGAACGGTTAGCGTCAATGCCTGCGGCCATGGCCAGCAGTGCGCGGTCTTTCCAATCCCGGTTGGCACGCTTAAGAACTCGCGAGGCGCGGCGTGCGCGATCTGCTAGTTGGTTGACCGAGCTAATGACGTCGGTGATCTGATTTTCGGTTCGTGCGGCGTCGATACTCATAGTCACCATTCTAGAAAATAGGTTCGATCAATGCTAGGTCGTCGACATGCACTACCGACTTATCGTAACCTTCACCGAGTTGGTCAACGAGATCACCGGTGTTCTGCCCAAGCATTTCTGGCAGCTCTTCAGAACTGAAGTTCACCAGGCCACGGGCGAAGGGCACTCGATCTGAGCCGCAGATTTCAATCGCATCGCCCGCCTCAAAGGCGCCCTCAACATCAATGATGCCGGCAGCAAGTAGCGAGTTAGTGCCTTGAGAAATTGCCTTGACGGCTCCATCATCCAGGATTAAGCGTCCTTCAATACTTGCAAGATAGGCCAACCAGACATCGCGGGCCGAACGACGCGAGTTACGCGCGGCAAACCAGGTGCCGACGTCTTCACCGCGTAGCGCCTTGGCGGCGTTATCGGTGCTGGTCACCATCGTAGGGATGCCTGCAGAAGAGCTCATGGTTGCGGCGTCAACCTTGGTGATCATGCCACCGGTACCAACACCGGCCGCCCCAGGAGTACCCAAATCCACGGCTTCAAGCTCGTCTGGGTGTTCGATGGTGGTGATTCGGCTACCGCCGTCTGCGGGGTGCGCGTCATAGACGGAGTCAACATCCGAGAAGAGAAGTAGAGCGTCAGCCTTAACGAGGTGGGCTACCAAAGATGCCAGGCGATCATTATCGCCAAAACGAATCTCACGGGTGGCCACCGCATCGTTTTCGTTAACGATGGGCAATACGCCAAGGTTCAACAGTCGCACCAAGGAACGAAGTGCGTTGGTGTAGGAAGAGCGCCGCATCAAATCATCGGCGGTCAGCAGAACCTGGCCGACGCGCAAGTCATGCTCTTCAAAGAGCTGAGTGTACTCAGCCAGCAAGAGCCCCTGCCCAACGGCCGCGGCGGCCTGCTGGGTTGCCAAGTCCTTAGGACGTTTAGGCAACCCCAGCGGGGCCAGGCCGGCGGCGATGGCGCCAGAGGAAACGAGGATAACCTCGGTACCGTTGTTTACGGTCTCGGCGAGAGTATCCACCAAGAACTTCAGTCTTTCATGGGATATTCCCCCGCTGACCGTGGTCAGCGAGCTGGATCCAACCTTAACAACGAGCCGCCGTGCATCGGGCAGTTCGTGAGGAGAGGTAATGGCTGAAATAGTCTTAGTGGCACTTTCACTCATACTTTAATTTTCCTCCTGGGCTGCCTTCGTTTCTGCAGCCTTCTTATTGCGTTTTGCATTCACCGATTCGGTCCAGATGCCAGCCTTGCGTTCGGCTTCCAGCTCGGCACGAGCTTCAGCCTTGGCGGCCTTCCGGTCTTCGTGTTCGGCGCGCTTTTCTTCGCGGGTCTTTCGATTACCACGGTCTTCGAGTCGCACGTCTTCACCACGGCGGCTTCCGCCGAGCAATTCAGCGCCGGCAGCCATGGTCGGCTCCCAGTCAAAGACCACAGAATCTTCTTCGGAACCAATGACGACTGCGTCGCCCGGCTTGGCCCCGGCTTTAAAGAGCTTGGTCTCTACCCCCAGTTTGGCCAGTCGGTCAGCGAGGTAACCAACTGCTTCATCGTTACGGAAGTCGGTCTGCATGATCCAGCGTTCTGGCTTTTCACCAATAACGCGCCACAGTGGCTCAAGGTTTTGTTCCTCGCGGCGAATGTAGAACTCTTCCTTGTTGCTAAAGCGCGGACGAATCACTGGCACCTCAACTACAGGTGCTTCAACAACTTGTTCGGCTCGTGCTTGTTCTACCAATTCAGCCATAGCGAAGGACAGTTCACGCAATCCGTTACGTGAGAGTGCTGAGATTTCAAAGACGCGGTATCCGCGCTTTTCCAGTTCTGGACGCACAAACTCGGCCATTTCGGCACCGTCAGGCATGTCAACCTTGTTGAGCGCGATCAGCTTAGGGCGTTCGATCAGCGGAACGATGGTTCCGTCGGTTCCTGCGAAGGTCGAGTCGGCCTCATAGTTGGCCAGTTCTGCTTCGATGATGTCCAGATCGCTAATGGGGTCGCGGTCGGATTCCAGTGACGCGCAGTCCAATACATGCACAATGGCAGCACAACGCTCAACGTGACGCAGGAACTCGTGTCCCAGTCCCTTACCCTGCGACGCACCAGGGATCAGCCCCGGAACGTCGGCAACGGTGAAGCGTACCTCGCCGGCCTGAACCACACCAAGGTTTGGCACCAAGGTGGTGAACGGGTAATCGGCGATCTTTGGGCGCGCTGCAGACATCGCTGCAATCAGGGAGGACTTGCCTGCCGAGGGGTAACCCACCAGGGCAATATCTGCCATGGACTTCAGCTCGAGGACGATGTCCTGGCTGGTGCCCGGAATACCCAAGAGGGCGAAACCTGGGGCCTTACGCTTATCCGAGGCGATGGCTGCGTTACCCAGGCCGCCCATACCGCCGAGGGCAGCGATGTACTCGTCGCCAGCGTTCACTAGGTCACCGAGGATGTCGCCATCCTTGGACTTGATGACGGTGCCAGCAGGGACACCGAGGATCAGGTCGTCACCGTGCTTGCCTGGGTGCAGTCCACCCTTACCGGGTTCGCCATTACCGGCCTTGCGGTGTGGCAGGTGGTGGAAGTCCAGCAGCGTGGTGACCTGCGGATCAACGCGCAGGATGATGTCGCCACCCTTGCCGCCGTTGCCGCCATCGGGTCCGCCAAGCGGTTTAAATTTTTCGCGCTTGATGGACACACAACCGTGGCCACCATTACCTGCGGTGACATGAAGGGTTACGCGATCAACGAATGCAGCCACGGGGCCATCTTCTCCTAGAACGGGGTGCGAGGTACTCTCGCTTAAAAGTCTATCTACGCACGCAAGGGGCGGACCGAAGATCGGCCCACCCCTTGTGTACTAAAAAATTTGCCTGTTGCCTAAATTAGGCAGCAGCCACAATGTTCACCACGCGGCGACCACGACGGGTGCCGAACTCGACTGCACCAGCAGCCAGGGCGAACAGGGTGTCATCCTTGCCACGACCTACGCCGGCGCCTGGGTGGAAGTGGGTGCCACGCTGA
>Ga0308157_10000922_pt1 | contig 74082 bp, 58 predicted proteins | sample PhyBR1_FD_201035 | JGI IMG/M metagenome (GOLD analysis project Ga0308157, IMG submission 201035) | Phyllosphere microbial communities from UC Gill Tract Community Farm, Albany, California, United States - DLSLB.R1 | ecosystem: Host-associated > Plants > Phyllosphere > Unclassified | place: USA...
GTGAGAAATTAGACGTAGTTGTATTAGAATTAGATGTTGACGGACGTAAATTATCTTTAGGTCACAAACAAACTACTGCTAATCCTTGGGATCAATACGAAGATTCTTTCGCTGTAGGAACTATCCATAATGGTGAAATTTCTGAAATCGTTGACAAAGGAGCTACTGTAGAATTCGGTGATGATATCGTTGCTTTCATTCCTACTCGTCACCTTGAAAAAGAAGACGGAAAGAAATTGAAAAAAGGTGATTCTGCTGATTTCAAAGTAATCGAATTCAATAAAGAATTCAAAAGAGTAGTTGCTTCTCACACTGCTATCTTCCGTGAAGAAGAAGAGAAAAACGTGAAAGCTGCAACTGAAAATACTTCATCTACATCTACTACTAATGCACCAGCTGCAACTTTAGGAGATAACAATGATGTATTAGCTGCTTTGAAAGCTAAAATGGAAAAATCAGAGAAAAAATAATTTTCTTACATTTTTTTAAATATAGAAAGTCCCGCAGAAAAGTGGGACTTTTTTTTTGAATTCAGCCGTTATTTTTAGATATTTTTGCTACATTATTTCTTACATTAGCAATATGTTTACCTAAAAGTGTAATCTAAAAAGTACGGTATGATAATAAAATTACTTTTTCTTCTAAAAAATAACTGGATAAAATTCTCATTTGTTTTTCTATTCTTTTTGTCTTCAGTTAGTTACTCGCAATGTGCAGGTAATGACGCCAGTGTAACGATTTGTAATATTCAGGATCCGGCCAATAAAAATATTAATCTTTTTAGTCTTTTAGGTGGTACCCCAACAACAGGAGGAGTTTGGGTTGATAATTCAAAACCACTTGAAGAAAGTATTTTTAATGGAATATTAGATGCACAGAAAATCCAAAACAGTGGCGTCTATACTTATACTTATGTTTTAGATCCTTCTATTTGTACCAATAATACGGCTACAGTTACTTTAAAAATAGGGCCTTATACAGGTGCTCCCAGTCCTAATGTTTCTACTTGTGATGATGTTACCTCTTTTAATTTGTTTTCAGCTTTTGACGGAACTAAACTAGCTCCGCAACAAAATGGAACATGGAAAGATAGTAATGGGGTTATTTTACTGGGTAATACAATTAATCCAAAACTATTAGGAGAAGGAAATTATTCATACACCTATACAATTCCTGCTTTAGATACTTGCCCTGCACAATCATCTACAGTTTTTATCACTGTTTTTAGAAAACCAGTATCAGGTGTTGCTTCTAATCTTTTTCTTTGTAGTACAGATAATTTAGCATTATACAAAAATCTTAATTTGAATGATCGATTGTCAAATGAAGATACCGGAGGTCGCTGGACTGATTTATCTGGTACAAATCAGATAACAAGTACTACTGATAATAAAATTGATGTTGAAAGTATTTATAATACTCGTGGAGCGGGGACGTATAATTTTGTTTATACTGTGGTGTCATCAAATCCAATTTGTACCAATACTCAAACTTCTTTACAAATTGTTATTGAAAAACCTTTGGATTTTACAGGAGCAACCTTAGTGGTGAATTCAGATATTTGTGAAAACCTAATAGCTACTGCAACTTATACCGCAACTTTAAAGAAAGGCCCACAAGCCATTCCTGATGGGAATTATGATGTTAGTTATAGAATTTCTAATGGTACAACTACAAACAACATCACTGTCAATGGTGATTTTATTAACGGTAATTTTGTTTTTAGTGTTAGCCCAACTTTTTTACAGGCAGTAGGAAATTATACTTTTACCATAACAAATATTATTAATAAAGCTTATTATAATATTTGTACTAATATCATCGGAACCATTTCAGATGTTTTGATTATTTCTCCTTTGCCAAAAATTAATAGTGCTACAGTTAAAATTGATCCTATATGTAAAGGATTACCTGCTCTGGTAGAGATTTCAGGAAATACTAATTTAAGCAATGGAACTTACAGAATAAGCTATAATTTATCAGGTGATAATGTGGCAGCAAGCCAACAACTTGATATTACCGTTACTAATGGAGTAGCGCAATTTTCAATTCCGGCTAATTTAATTCCGAATGTTGGAGTAAATTCAGTTTTGAATATTACCAATGTTGTTAATTTGACCAGCGGTTGTTCGAATACAGTTTCTTTATCAAAAGTATTTACAGTAAAAGCATTACCAAATGTCGCTGCTGTGACTGTAAATGTAAATAATATATGTCTTGGTCAAACGGCAACTGTTCAACTATCCGGTTTAGGAAGTTTGACTAACATTACTGTGGATTATTCATTAACGGGTACTAATACGCTTTCGAATCAAACTGTTACTCTTGCAGTTAATGCAGGAAATGCCAGTTTTACAATACCGTCTTCAGCACTTGTAAATTTTGGAAATACAACAGTTACGCTGAATTCTATATTGGATAATTCCAATGGCTGTAGTGCAGTAGCTTTGAACAAAACAAAATTATTTGTTGTAAATACCATTCCTGTGAATCCTGCTGCTAACAGTTTTAGTTTTTGTAAAAATGATTTAAAAACAATAGCTAATTTATTGCCTAATGGTTCACAATACCAATGGTTTGATTCGGTTTCATCTACTACGGCTTTGGCAGCCTCAACGGTATTAGTTACGAAGACTTACTATGTGAAAGAAGTGAATGCAACTACAGGATGTGAATCAGGCAGAACGGCAATTGCCGTAACAGTTAACGAATTAGACACACCAACATTAGCTACCGATGGTCAAAACTTTTGTGGTTTAGAAAATCCTACAATTCAAAATTTGAATGACAGAACTGCTGCTGATAATGTTTTGGTTTGGTTTGATGCACTTCAAAACGGAAATCAATTAAATGCTACTACAGCTTTGGTTGATGGAAAAACGTATTATGGATACGATTTTTCAAATACAACTAATTGTTATTCGAATGCTTTAGAAGTTACGGTTTCACTTTCAAACTGTGATGTTACTCCTGACTTTTTTGTTCCTGATGGATTTTCTCCAAATAACGATACGGTGAATGATACCTTTAGAATTCCAAGCATTGAATTTATCTATCCTGATTTTACTTTAGATATTTATAACCGTTATGGTAATTTACTTTTTAAAGGAAATAAAAATAAACTGGAATGGGATGGTCGAAATTCCGATTACAAAATTGGAGTTGACGGTATGGCGCCAAACGGTGTTTACTTTTATGTTCTTCATTACAATAAAGGAAATAAAAAACCAATCCAAGGAAGTCTATATCTAAACCGATAGTTGCTTTTCGTTACACTAAACTAAATTTCGAATGAAAAAAATAATACTTATTATAAGCTTTTTATTATTTATAATAAAAGCCTCTGCACAACAAGATCCGGAATATACGCACTATATGTACAATATGAATGTAGTGAATCCGGCTTATGCAACGGGAACTCAGGCCATGTTAGACTTAGGGGTTTTGTATCGTTCACAATGGGCAGGTATTAAAGGTGCACCTAAAACCGTTAACTTTTTTGGACACATGCCTTTAAGTAAAAAGGTAGAAATGGGGCTTTCTGTTATTTCAGATGATATAGGTGATGGAGCTAAAAAAGAAGATAATTTCTATACCGATTTTGCTTATGTTCTCGACATGAATAGTACTGCAAAATTGTCTTTGGGGCTTAAAGCAGGTTTTACTTCGTTTAAGACTAATTTTAATGGTTTTCAGTTTGAAAGTGGTAATTCTTCAACCGATATGGCTTTTGCTGAAAATGTAAATCACATTTTTCCAAATATTGGGGTAGGAGCTTATTATTTTACTAATAATTATTATTTGGGTTTATCAGCACCAAATTTACTTTCGTCCAAACATATCGAAGAGCGTTCGGGAATTAATGCTTTTGGTTCCGAAAAAATCCACATGTTTTTTACAGGAGGTTATGTTTTTAACTTATCAGATACGTTTAAACTGAAGCCTGCTTTTATGACAAAAATAGTGCAGGGTTCAGCAGCTTCATTAGACGTTTCAGCTAATGTTTTGTTTAATGAAAAATTCGAATTGGGTGCTTCTTATCGTGTTGGCGATGCCGTGAGTGCGTTGATGAATGTTAAAGTTACGCCTAGTATCAGTGTTGGTTATGCTTATGATTATACTACGACTAATTTGGGGCAGTTCAATTCAGGGACACATGAAGTTTTTATGTTGTTTAATTTAGATTTATTAGGCAAAGGATTTGATAAATCACCAAGATTCTTTTAATATGAGAGCAATGAAAAGAATATACCTAATCTTAATTGTACTTATGGTACAATTTTCTCAGGCGCAAACACAAGATTTAAAAAGAGCCAAACGCTTATTTGAAAGAACCTATTATAGTGAAGCGATTCCGTTATATGAAACGATTTTAAATCAAAATCGCTCTTTTGAGGTGGTGAAAAATTTAGCGGATTCTTATTATTATACAAATGATTATGCCAATGCACAAAGGCAATACCGCTTGCTAATTGCCAGATTTCCGGAAAATTTAGCTGCTGAATATTATTTCAGGTATTCTCAAACTTTGAAAGCATCGGGTAATTATGATGAAGCAAATAAGGTGTTACGTGATTATTTTTTGAGTTCCAATAATCAAAAAGCGATTGAGAATCTTGAAAAAGATAATTTGGTATTAGAAAATATTTCTGCTTTAGGAAATCGATTTGATATTAAAAATATGGCAATCAATACGCCTAATTCTGAATTTGGTGCGACCCAGTATGCTGATAAATTGGTCTTTTCAGCTGTTCCTGGGAAGCCTTTTATGTTTGATAAGGTGTACAAATGGAATAACGAAAGTTATCTGGATTTAATGTCGGTTCCGCTTAAAAGTGCCAGAGTCGATTCGATTAAGAAATTCTCTATTGAATTAAACACTCCATTGCATGAATCTAATGCTGTTTTTACCAAAAACGGAAAAACAGTCTATTTTACACGCAATAATTCTGTAGATGGTATAAGAACCAGAAACAAGCAAAAAGTTACTGTTCTTCAGATTTTTAAAGCAGAATTAATTGATGGAAAATGGAGAAACATAACTGCTTTACCATTTAATAGCAATGATTATTCGGTAGAACATCCTGCTTTGAGCAATGATGAAAAAACCTTGTATTTTGCTTCGGACATGCCGGGTTCTTTAGGTTCATTTGATATTTACAGTGTAGCTATTTTAGGTTCTGATTACGGAAAACCAAAAAATCTTGGTTCAAAAATTAACACTGATAAAAAAGAACAGTTTCCTTTCGTTTCAAAAGATAACAAACTGTACTTTTCGTCAAATGGGCATGCAGGTTATGGTTTCATGGATGTTTTTGTTTCTGAAATTAAAAATGGAGATTTTACAACTCCTTTAAATATTGGTTTACCAATCAATTCAGGTTATGATGATTTTTCATTTGTAATTGATTCTGATACAGAACACGGTTATTTTGCCTCGAATAGAAAAGGCGGAAAAGGCGGGGATGACATTTATGAAATCAATGAAATTCAGCCTTTGGTTGTTGAAGATTGCATGCAGTTTATTTCGGGGATTATTACTGATGTTGATACCAAGTTTCCTTTAGCGAATGCAAAAGTGAGTTTACAGGATGCTAAAAATAAGGAAATCGAAACTGCGATTACAGCAGTCGATGGACGTTTCTCTTTTTCGGTAGCTTGTGAAAAAAGTTATGTTGTTCAGGTCTCAAAAGAAGCTTATACCCAAAATTCTAAGTCTTTGAAATTGTTTAAAGACAGAAAGAAAGTGAACGATGCTTCTATGGCTTTGAAATCAATGGATGCTATCAAGAAAGAAGAATTAGTTGTTGAGAAACAAAAGAAAGCTGTAGCCGAGCAAAAGAAAAAAGAAGCTGTACTTTTAGTAGAAAAACAGAAAAAAGAAGCAGCAATCGCTGCTGAAAAAGCGAAAGTTGAGAAAGAAGCCGCGGCTAAGAAAGCCATTGCAGATGCTGAAATTAAGAAAAAAGAAAAAATTGCATCTATTATTGCTGCTGAAAAAGACATTGTAAAAGACAAAGAAAGATTATTGATTAAAACTGATCCTATCTATTTTGATTATGATTTATGGTACATCCGAAAAGAATCAAAACCAATCTTGAATCGCGTAATCGAATTGATGAAAAAATATCCTGACATGGTGGTTGAAATTGGTTCGCATACCGATAACCGCGGAAATGCCAAATACAATTTAGATCTGTCTTCTAAAAGAGCCGCTTCTACCAGAGATTATTTTATCAGTCAGGGAATACCGGAAAAAAGAATTTTCGCTAAAGGTTATGGAGAAACAGTTCAAATTATCAAATGTGAGCCTAGTGAATCTTGTACTGAAGAACAACACGAATTAAACAGGAGAAGTGAGTTTGTAATCAAGAATTTGTAATAACACTAAGAATAATTAAGAAAATGAGGTTCTATGAGCCTCATTTTTTTTTGTTTTTAATATGTTGTAAATCAATGTGTTTTTAAAAAGTTTGCTTTTTTTAAAACCAAAGTAAATCCATTGTCGTAAATGCTTTTATATAACTTAAAAAAGTACATTTATGAAAACTACAAAATTATTATCAGTAGCCTTTTTTGCTCTAGTATTTGGAGCCACTTCTTTTGCTCAAAAAACAGTAATGGTTGGTGGAGCACCAATGTATCCTACTAAAAACATTATTGAAAATGCAGTTAATTCTAAAGATCACACCACATTGGTCGCAGCGGTAAAAGCAGCGGGATTGGTTGAAACACTGCAAGGCAAAGGACCATTTACGGTTTTTGCTCCTACCAATGCAGCTTTTGATAAATTACCTAAAGGAACAGTAGAAACGTTGCTAAAACCGGAAAACAAAAAAATGTTGCAAACTATTTTGACTTATCATGTGGTTGCAGGAAAAATGAATGCGTCCGATATTGCAAAAGCCATTAAAGCCGGAAAAGGAAAAGCAACTTTGAAAACAGTAAGCGGTGGAACTCTGACTGCCTGGATGAAGGGGAAAAAATTATACATTACTGACGAAAAAGGTTCTGTGTCAGAAGTTACGATTGCTGATGTAAACCAATCTAACGGTGTAATTCATGTAGTTAATACGGTTTTATTGCCAAAATCATAGTTGTTTGTTAATTTTAGATTAGTTGAAAATGAAAAACCCATTCGCCGCGGCGAATGGGTTTTCTTATAGATAATATTTTCAATTTTTTATCTCAAACTGGCTCCAAGTTCAGTTTCAAAATTCTTTTGCAGTTTGCCCATGATTTTATCAATTTGAGCATCAGTAAGTGTTTTTGAATCATCCTGAAGAATAAAGCTTAAAGCGTATGATTTTTTACCTTCCGGCAGGTTTTTACCTTCATAAACATCAAAAAGATTAATATCTTTCAATAAGCTTTTTTCTGTTTGTCTGGCAATAGCATAAATGCTGTCATAGCTTACATTCTGATCAATCAGTAAAGCTAAATCTCTTCTTACCTCAGGATATTTAGTGATGTCAGTAAACTTAATTTTACCAGGAATACTTTTTAAAACAGCTTCCCAATTAAAATCAGCATAAAAAACCTCTTGTTTGATTCCGAAATGTTTTAGAATGGATTTTTTTACTACACCAAATTCAACCAACGCATTCTGAGAGGTTCCAATAGTAATTCCTTCAGAGAAAACATCCGATTTTACAGGGCTGTTTTGTGTTTTCTGAATTCCAAGTCTCGAGAAAATAGCTTCTACATAACCTTTAAACAAAAAGAAATCAGAAGGTTTTTGTGGATTAGTCCAGTTTTCCTGGTTTCTGTTTCCAGTTAAAAACAATGTAAGGTGTTTGTGCTCTTCATATCCAGAAAGGAATTTATGGTATGATTTACCAAATTCAAATAATCTTAAATCAGCATTTTTACGGTTGATGTTGTAAGCAATAGCTTCCAATCCTGAGAATAATAAAGATTGACGCATGGCTGCCAAATCATTACTCAATGGGTTTAACATGGTTACATTATGCTCTTCTTTTAGCATTTCTGAAAGCTGAACATAAGAAGCTGTGGTTAATGAATTGGCCATCATTTCGTTGAATCCTTGTGAATTCAATTGGTTTCCAACGATATTTTGCAATTTGTAATCTTCGTTTCTCGGAGCGTTGAAAACGGTAGCGTTTAACTTATTCGAAAAATCGATTTTATTGTAGCCGTAAACTCTAAGGATTTCTTCAATAACATCAATTTCTCTTTGAACATCTACACGATAAGCAGGAATAGTCAAACCTAAACCGGCATCCGAAACACTATTTACCTTAATGTCTAATGAAACTAATATTTTTTTGATAGTGTCTTTCGGAATTTGTTGCCCGATAATTTTGGTTACCTTATCAAAATTTACAAATACTGAGAAATCTTCCACTTTTTTAGTGTAGATATCGATAAGATCAGAAGTGATGTTTCCACCGGCAACTTCCTGAATTAACAAAGCCGCACGTTTCAACGCATAAGCTGTAATACTAGGATCAATTCCTCTTTCAAATCTAAAAGAAGCATCGGTGTTTAATTGATGTCTTTTGGCTGTTTTTCTAACGCTTACCGGATTGAAATAAGCACTTTCTAAGAAAATAGAAGTAGTATTTTCAGTCACTCCCGATTTTTGACCACCAAAAACTCCTGCAATACACAGAGGTCCTTTTTCGTCACAAATCATTAAGTCTTCTTCGTGTAATGTTCTTTCCACATCATCCAAAGTGATGAATTTTGTTCCGGCTTCAACCGTTTTTACATGGATTTTTCCATTGATTTTTGCAGCGTCAAAAGCGTGTAATGGCTGTCCTAAATCATGCAAAACATAATTAGTTACATCGACAACATTGTTTTTTGGATTGATTCCAATAGCTTTCAAACGATCCTGCAACCAGGCCGGAGATGGTTTAACGGTAATTCCTGAAATCGTAACTCCGCAATAGCGAGGTGCCAAAGCAGGTGCTTCAACCTTAACATCAATTTTTAAGGTACGCATGTCTACCCTGAAATTACTTATCGATGGCGTAATCAATTCAACGCTCACACCATTTTGTAATAATCCCGCTCTTAAATCTCTGGCTGTACCTAAATGGCTCATTGCATCGGCACGATTTGGCGTTAAGCCTATTTCAAAAACTTCGTCATTTTCTATTTTGAAAACTTTAGCTGCCGGAGTTCCCGGAACTAAAGCATCATCAAGAACCATAATTCCGTCATGGCTTTCTCCCAGACCTAATTCGTCCTCGGCACAAATCATTCCATGACTTTCCTGTCCTCGGATCTTTCCTTTTTTTATAGTAAATGAATTTCCTTCTTTATCATATAAAACAGTTCCAATAGTTGCTACTGGCACTTTTTGTCCTGCTGCTACATTGCTGGCACCACAAACAACTTGTATTGGTGTACCATTTCCTAAATCTACAGTAGTTACTTTTAATTTGTCGGCATCCGGATGTTTTTCGCATGTAAGTACATGGCCAACTACAATACCTTCTAATCCTCCTTTTACAGATTGATATTTTTCAACCACTTCTACTTCAAGACCTAAGTCAGTTAGTAAAGCTGCTGTTTTTTCAGAATCCCAATCGGTTTTAATGAATTGTTTTAACCAGTTGTATGATATTTTCATTTGTAAATTTTAATAAGGTTGCAAATATAAACATTGTCAACCGAGCTTCAAAGTTATTAAAGTTAGTTTTTGTTAATATTCTAAATGATTTTTAGCAGTAAAGCAATTGGCTTTTTTAGGAAAGTATCTTCCTGCCATTCGTTACAAGCTTTAGGTTTTCAAGCTCTTTTTCCAAGGCGTTGCAGGAGCTTCCGTTGGTCGCTCTGCATCACCGGGAAAAAAGTAGCTTTCTTCCCCTAAAGGCTTTTCACTGCTGTCAGGACTAGGAGTGGAGTTTTGTTGGTTTTTTGAATGTTTTTTTGCAAGGTTTAAGAAAAAACTTTGCAGAATAATATCGTTCCGGTGCTTTGCGAGGTTCGAACTTTGGAGCCAAGTATTTTTCTGCTAAAGAAAAAAATCTTACGAAACGAAAATCTGAATTTACTGAAAACTTTGTAATCTCGTAAAATGTCTGTTGTGTGCAGGCTATTCTCCGTTTTTCAACAAACTGATCAATTCAGCTTTATTTTTCAATTTATATTCTTTAACGTAACTCTGAACAATTTCATTTTTTGGAAAGTCATTTCGTAGCTTTTCCATTTCCACTTTGGCTTGATTTAAGTTTTCGTTTGCTTCTAAAGCTGAAATATATTCAATTCTAAAATTGAAATCTTGATTCATTTCTTTCTTCTTCAAAATTTCTTTATATTCTTTAAGTCCCAACTTATAACTTTCTTTAGCCTTCATTTTCTCACCTTTAATTTCAAGAATCAATCCTCTTTGGATTTTCCACATAGGTTGATTCGGTCGTAACTCAATTATTTTCAAGTTATTTTGTAGCAATCCGTTAATGTCATTTTTTGCAGATAAGAAAATTGTTTTTGATTGATAAGCTGAAAGATATTTATAATCAATTTTGATTGCTTTATCAATTAATTTTAAAGCTTTATTATTTTCAATTGAATCTTTATAGAAAGATTTTGCGCCAATTTCATTGGCTTTTTTTAAAAGCTCAACAGCTTTAATATCTGGTTTGTATTGGCAATTTGCTAATTGTGAAAATATAATAAAAAGTAAAATTTTTTTCATAAGGTCATTTTTGGATAAGTTCTAAAGCATTGTACGCAACATATTAATTTGTGATAATCTGTGTAATTTGCGGTAAAAAAAAATATTTAAATCAACTCTTCCACGTGTTTTTTAATGTTTTCGGCAATTTTAGTGGTTGGTAAATCATTGTCGTCATGCCCAAAAGGTTCTTCAATTTCTTCGGCAATTAATTCTAAACTCGCCAAAACATAAAAAATAAAAACAACCACGGGAATTACAAAATAGCCCAAATTAAAAACATAGCCAAAAGGCAAAGTCATAACATAGAAAAAAATGAATTTTTTCAGAAAAACACTGTAGGAATAGGGAATAGGAGTGTTTTTAATGCGTTCGCAGGCACCACAAATATCTGTAAAAGATTGAATTTCACTATTTAAAATAATCAATTGGTCTCCAGTGATTTTTTTGCTTTTATACAATTCATTGATTTTCATAAATAGCATTTTCGCAACCTGATTTGGTCGGTGCGTATGATGATCTACAGTGAAAGTGATTTCTTCTGATAATTGTTTTCCGGTTTCCTCGTCTTTTAAATGTTTGTTTAAAATGGAAGCATAAACTGGAATTATTTTTCTAAAAAAAGCCCTGTCCTTTTCGTCTTCAATTATAGCATTGAGTTTTAGAGCTAAGTTGCGACTGTTGTTTACTAATGCACCCCACATTTTACGGCCTTCCCACCAGCGATCATAAGCCGTATTAGTCCTGAAAACTAATAATAAGGAAATCACAAAACCCAACATTCCGTGCATTATCGAAATGTTTTTTACATGACTGTCATTGGGTAAATCCCAATATTCGAGTTCGAGATAAGCTACTGCTGCTGAGTAGATCCCAATTAAAAATAGCAATGGAAATAATTGTCGGAAAGTATCGGCTTTATGAAAACGGAAAATAAAAGTAATCCAGTCTTTTGGGTTGTATGAAATCATCCAGTTAATTTTTGAAGTAAATTTAATTTTTTATTTATTCCTTTTCCAAAAAAAAGAAACCTCAAATTGTACTTGGTAAAGCATAATTTGAGGTTTTTTATAAAAAAAGAAGAAAGGATTCTATTGATAATTTAGATTTCCAGCCAGTTCTTTTAAAGCTATCTCAGATAATTTGGCCTGATATTGGGCATCGCTGTAGCGTACTGTAGCGTTGATATAATTCAATTGAGCTGTTCTGAATTCTAAGGTTGTAATGGTTCCAATATGGAATTTATCTAAAGTAATTTGCAGATTTTTTTTGGCAATCGCTTCGTTTTTTTCCTCTAATGCAATCAGTTCCAAATTAGTTAAATAGGTTTGGTAAGCGGTAGCTAATTGGGTTTCCAGTGCCTGACTTTGTTGTTTAATTTGGATTTGGGCATTTTCAATGGCTAAATTGGCAATTTTTTCGTTTCGATGTTGTGCCATGCCATCAAACAAATTTAATGAAGCACTAAATCCGTAATTCAATCCTCTTGCCGAAGTCTGCGTTGTAAAACCTAAACTGGATTGGGTTTCAGAGAAATTATAACCTGAGTTAACTTTTACTGTGGGATATCGGGTTGCTTTTACCTGTTTCAGTTGCAATTCGGCGACTCTTTTATTGATAATTTGTGCTTCCAGTTGCGGATTTTGCTTTTGTGCCAAATCAGTCAATTCGTCTAATTTTAAAGTGGCATCAACCCGAACAAAGTCAACTACTTTAAAATCAATTTTAGCATCTCTGGCGAGAATTTGGTTCAGCAAAATTTTAGTATTGTTGTACAATTCTTTTTGTTTCAACAAAGTTACTTTGTCTGTGTTTAAATCGACCTGTGCGTTTAAAACTTCCAGTTTAGAAGCCTTTCCAATATTGAATCTATTTTGTGCCAATGTTAGTCTTTGATCTGAAATAATAAGCGTAGAATCTAATGCTTTCAATTGCTGTTGCTGTTGTACCAGATCATAATAGGTAGCATAAACATCTCCAATTTTAGTTAAAATGTTTTGTCTTAATGTTGATTCCCCTAATTTTTGAAGTGCTTCGAGTTGGTCTTTTTTGGCAAACATTTTCATACCGTCAAAAATAGTCCAGTCTAATCCCACACCATACGTTAAGCTATTGCTTTTACCGTTGTTAACACTGTTCACCGTTCCGTCCGAGCGGGTTTGCGATAAATTTTGAATGTTATTATTGTCAACAACTGATGCTGTTACTTTAGGCAACATTCCGGCATTTCCAATGGTATTGTTGGTTTGATTTACTTTTAGATTGTTGGATGCAATCTGGATTTCGTAATTATTTTCTAATGCAATTTTCAAGGCATCTTCTATAGATAACGACTGCTGCGCATTTACATTAAAAATATAAATGAAAAGCAGGATTAGCGATAAAAACCATTTATTTGAATGCTTCATTTTATTTATTTTTCGTATTCTTCAATATGTTCAAATTCCGGATGGTGTTTTTTGACTTTGGACCACATAAAATAGAGTGCAGGAATAACAAATAAAGTCAGAATCAAAGAGAAAATAGTTCCTCCTACAATTACTACTCCCATACCAATTCTACTGGTTGCAGCTGCTCCTAATGACAAGGCAATAGGTAGTGCTCCTAATGAAATAGCCAAACTCGTCATTAAAATAGGTCGTAATCGGGCTTCGGAAGCTTCCATAATCGCATCAATTTTCGATTTTCCCTGTTCCCGCAATTGATTCGCAAATTCGACAATTAAAATACCATTTTTAGTTACCAGTCCAATAAGCATTACGGTTCCAATCTGGCTGAAAATATTCCAGGTTTGATCGAATAACCAGAGGGAGAATAAAGCTCCAGCAACCGCCATTGGAACGGTTAAAATGATAATAAACGGGTCGATAAAACTTTCAAATTGAGCCGATAAAATCAAAAATATTAACAACAAAGCCAGTCCAAAAGCAAAAGCAGTATTCGAGCTGCTTTCGACAAAATCCCTTGATTCCCCACCTAAATCGGTAGTGAATGTGTCATCAAGAACTTTGGCTTTTATTTTATCCATGGCTTCAATTCCGTCACTAATACTTTTACCCGGAGCTAAGTTTGCCGCTACCGTTGCCGACATGAAACGGTTATTGTGATACAATTGTGGCGGATTGCTTTGCTCTTCAACATGAATAATATTATCCATTTGAATCAATTCTCCTTTGTTGTTTTTAACGTACATTGAAGTTAAATCCAAAGGTTTAGAACGGTCTTTTTGATCAAATTGTCCAATAACCTGATATTGTTTTCCTTGTTTCATAAAATAACCAAAACGTTGTCCGCTTAACGAAAGCTGTAAGGTTTGAGCAATGTCAATTACTGAAACACCAAGACTTTCCGCTTTTTCACGATCGATAGAAACATTGATTTCGGGTTTGTTGAATTTTAAGTTTACGTCACTCATGGCAAAAGTAGGATCGTTATTTACTTCATCCATAAATTGCGGGATTTTTTCTCTGAGTTTATCAAAATTTTGATTCTGAATAATGTACTGAATAGGCATTCCGGCACGCCTGTTGACAGCAATGGTTGGTTGTTCGGTTACCGATATTTTGGCATCCGGATATCGCTTAGTCCATTTGCCTAATTTATCGGCAATGTCATGCTGGGAAGTTTTTCGGTCTTCGGCTTCTTTTAATGAAAGTCTAACAAAACCAGTGTTTACAGCACCACCACTTGAATTGGGAGCTACAAGCGTCAGACTTACTTTTTTCTCAGGAATGGAATCATCTACTAATTTTGAGATTTCCTGCATAAACCGATCCATATATTCAAAGCTGGAACCTTCAGGAGTGGTCATTCTAATCATAATAGAACTTCGATCGTCATAAGGTGCCGTTTCTTTTTTCAGCAAATTATAAAATAGAAATATAAGTCCGAAACACGAAATCAAAATTGGGAAACTAATCCATTTTTTTGCCATGAAACGGGTTAAGGCATCAGCGTATCCTTTGTTTAATTTTTCGAAATAAGGTTCGGTAAGATTATAAAATTTTGATTTTTTCTGTTCGCCACCTTTCATCAAATAAGCATTCAACATAGGAGTTAACGTCAATGACACAAAGGCTGATATTAATACCGCAGCACCAATGACCACACCAAATTCCCTAAACAAACGACCAACAAATCCTTCTAAGAAAATTACGGGTAAAAACACCGCAGCCAGTGTAATCGAAATAGAAATTACGGCAAAGAAAATTTCGTTAGATCCTTTAATCGCAGCTTCTATAGGGCTCATGCCTTCTTCTACTTTTTTGAATATGTTTTCAGTAACTACAATTCCGTCATCAACTACTAATCCTGTTGCTAATACAATGGCTAACAAGGTCAATACGTTAATTGAAAATCCAAAAAGATACATGATGAAAAAGGTAGCAATCAAAGAAACGGGAATGTCAATTAAAGGACGGAAAGCAATGGCCCAATCTCTAAAAAACAGATAGATAATTAAGATTACCAATAAAATGGAAACGCCTAAAGTTTCGGCAACTTCAAGTACCGATTTTTTAACAAAAATGGTATTGTCCAATGCAATATTCAAATGAATATCCTTAGGTAAATCTTTTTTTAGAGCAGTATATTGCTTGTAAAATTCCTTAGAAATATCCAGATAATTAGCTCCCGGACGCGGTATAACTGCCAGTCCAATTAAAGGCAAACCTGACTGTGTTAACTTTGTTTCGAGATTTTCGGCATCTAAAGTGGCATAACCAATGTCACTCAAAAGCACATTTTTTTCGCCATCTGAGCGGATAATAATGTTGTTGAATTCTTCGGGTGTGGATAGATTTCCAACAGTTTTTACTGTAAGTTCTGTATTATTTCCGGTTAATTTTCCTGAAGGCAATTCGACATTTTGTTTCTCTAAGGCTGTTTTTACTTCGGCAACGGTACAACCATAAGAAGCTAATTTTACAGGATTAATCCACAAACGCATGGCGTAACGTTTTTGTCCCCAAATTTGCACACCGCTTACACCGGGAATGGTTTCCAGTCTTTGCGAAATAACGTTTTCAGCATAATCACTTAATTCGAGTTGGCTTCGGGAATCACTTTGCACTGTCATCGAAATAATAGCATCACTATCGGCATCGGCTTTAGAAACTACAGGTGGTGCATCAATATCCTGAGGTAATGATCGTAATGCCTGTGATACTTTATCACGCACATCATTAGCCGCTTCCTCAAGGTTTTTGTTTAAGTTAAACTCTACCGTAATCACGCTGCTTCCCTGATTACTTGACGAGCTAATATTTCTAATTCCATCAATAGAGTTGATGGCTTTTTCTAAAGGCTCGGTAATTTGAGATTCGATAATATCAGCATTGGCACCGGTATAACTGGTTTTTATGGAAACCTGAGCCGGATCGATAGATGGAAATTCACGAACACCTAAATAGGTATATCCGATGATTCCGAATATAATAATTGCCAGATTCATGACTATAGTCAATACTGGTCTTTTGATACTTAAGGTGGATAAACTCATTTAGATTTTAGGTTTATGATTTTAGAGTTTAGATTTAAGATTGAGTCTGAAATCGGTAGTCTATTTAACTTTTACTTTTACTGGAGTTTCGTCTTTTAATGCCATTACACCACTGGTGATTAAGGTATCTCCAGCTTTCAATCCGGATAATATTAAAAGGGAAGCATCAGTACGCGTTGCGGTTTCAACCATAATTTCTTTGGCTTTTCCAAAATTGGAAATAAAAACTTTTTTCCCGCTTTGAACAGGGATTACAGCTTGAGTTGGTACTAAAATAGCATCATTGATAATGTCTAATGGCAGTTCGACATCAGCAAAAGTCCCTGCTAATAATTTTCCGTCTCTGTTTTCGGCTATGGCGCGAACTTGTAGGGTACGTGTCGCAACTGCTACTGAAGGTTCTATGGCGTATACTTTTGCTTTGTATTTTTCTGAAGAGCCAGTTACCGTGAAGTTTAATTCGGTATTGTTTTTTATTTGAGTAGCATATTTTTCAGGAATTGAAAAAGTGATTTTTAGTTTTCCAAGGTTTACCAAATTACTAACCAAAATTGAAGGAGTGATATAGGTTCCAACAGAAATAGAACGCAAACCGATTTTTCCTGAAAACGGTGCTCTTACCGAAGTTTTAGCTATTTGAGCTTTAATTAATTGACTTTGTGCTCTGGTTGAAGCATATTCGGCTCTGGCAACATCATATTCTTCCTGACTAATAGCCTCTTTTTGCAATAAAAGTTTGGCTCTTCTTTCATTTTCAGCCGCCAGACTTTCTTTGGTATTGGCTTGGCTTAATTGCGCTCTTAATTCGGAATCATTGACTTTAAATAGCAATTGTCCTTTAGTCACATGGCTTCCTTCTTTAAAGTTGATACTTTCTACAATTCCTGAAACTTCTGAGCGAATTTCGACTTGCTCATTGGCTTCGATAGAACCTGATAGAGAAAGATTATTGTCAAAACTTTGATACTTTACTACCATTCCGTTGACTTTAATCGGCTTTTTTTTATCTGATTTGTCTTTAGAGTTTTCCGAATCGTCTTTGTTTTCGATAATTCGATAAGTAATAAACGAACCAAATCCGATGATGATTAAAGCGTAAACTAAGGTTTTTATTTTCATAATTTGAGGGAGAAAAAAAATTAAAATGAATGATTATATTAGAAATGGGTTTTTAGTTTTGCCGGAAGTTAAAGTTAATCGAATGTTTGTGCATACAAGTATTTTGATTTAAATAAAATTTACTGCTGGAAAATCGAATAATTGCCCATTACATCTGGCTTTGACGTAATTTTTACTCAAAGGTTTATTAGATTTTAGTTAAAAATAACTAAAAATTAAAGAAATTCAGGTGTTTTGAGGATTAACTTGTTTTCAATTAGTTGTTTAACTAATGTAATTCCAAATATTTTTTTTCTTAGTCAGTTCCATATATACCGCTCTTAAAACACTGTGTTCCGGTTTTTGTAAAGGAGCATCGTCTGAAAGGATTTTCAAGGCATGTGCTCTGGCGAGAGATAATATTTCTCTGTCTTTGACGATATCGGCAATTTGAAGGTTTAATACACCACTTTGTTGGGTTCCCATTAGATTTCCGGGACCGCGAAGTTTTAGGTCAACTTCTGCAATTTCAAATCCATCATTAGTACGAACCATCGTTTCCATTCGGGTTTTGCTATCTGTGCTTAATTTATGATCTGTAATCAGGATGCAATAACTTTGTTCGGCACCACGTCCTACACGTCCTCTTAATTGATGTAATTGGGAAAGACCAAATCGTTCCGCACTTTCGATAATCATTACAGATGCATTAGGTACGTTTACACCAACTTCGATTACAGTGGTAGCCACCATTATGTTCGTTTTTCCTTCGGCAAAGCGTTTCATTTCGGCATCTTTATCGGCAGGTTTCATTTTGCCATGAACGATAGAAACGGCGTATTGCGGTAGCGGAAAATCTCTTGAAATGCTTTCGTAACCGTCCATTAAATCTTTGTAGTCCATCTTTTCCGATTCCTGAATCAATGGATATACAATGTAGATTTGGCGACCCAAAGCAATTTCGTCCCGAATAAATTTCCAGATTTTCAAACGATTACTGTCGTAACGATGTACAGTTTGAATGGGTTTTCTGCCTGGAGGTAATTCGTCAATGACTGAAATATCTAAATCGCCATACAAACTCATTGCTAAAGTTCGGGGAATAGGAGTGGCGGTCATCACTAAAATATGTGGTGGAATATCGTTTTTCTTCCACAATTTAGAACGTTGTTCTACCCCAAAACGATGTTGCTCGTCAATGATTGCCAGCCCCAGGTTGTTGAATTTCACCTTGTCTTCCAGCAAGGCATGCGTGCCGATAAGAATTTGTAAAGTTCCGTTTTCCAGTTCTTCGTGAATAATTCTCCTATCTGAAGTTTTAGTTGAACCGGTAAGGATTTTTATGTTTATATTTAGTTCATTAGCTAATGCTGAAAGTCCGATAAAATGTTGGTTAGCTAAGATTTCTGTAGGAGCCATCAGGCAGGCCTGAAAGCCATTATCGATAGCCAATAACATCGTCATAAAAGCGACAATGGTTTTTCCGGAACCCACATCGCCTTGCAATAAACGATTCATTTGGGCATTGCTCCCCATATCCGTTCGAATTTCCTTAATCACTCTTTTTTGAGCATTTGTCAATTCAAATGGAAGGTGGTTTTGGTAAAACTCGTTGAAAAATTCGCCTACTTTAGTAAAAGAGTGTCCTTTGATTTTGTGCTTCTGAATCATGTTTTTCATAATCAGCTGTAGCTGAATGAAAAACAATTCTTCAAATTTTAATCGAAACTGGGCTTTCTTTAAAGCATCGGCACTTTTAGGAAAATGTATGTTGAATAAAGCAGCGTTTTTAGGAATTAACTTTAACTGTTGCGTTAAGTAATCAGGCAAAGTTTCTGTAAACAAGGCTTGTGTTTCCAGAAATAATTGCTGCATCATTTTGTTAATGACACGATTTGAAATTCCACGATTGGTCAGGGTTTCGGTCGAAGGATAAACGGGTTGCATCGCTGAACGCAAACTTTGTTCGTGTTCGCTTAATAATTCGATTTCGGGATGAGCCATATTGTACATGCCGTTAAACGAAGTACATTTTCCAAAAATCACTATGATTTGATTTAATTTCAGAGATTCCCGAATCCATTTGTGCCCCTGAAACCACACCAATTCCATTTGGCCGGTATCATCTACAAAAGTAGCTACCAGACGTTTTCTGCCTTTGGCAAATTCTACCGTTTTGATATTGATAATCTTTCCGATGATTTGTACTTCGGCAATGTTGTTTTGTAACTCGTTGATTTTATAATAACGGGTTCTGTCGATGTAACGATTTGGGTAAAAATTGAGTAAATCAGCATATTTATGAATCCCCAATTCCTTACGAAGTAATTCGCCCCTGCTGGGACCAACGCCTTTTAAGTATTCGATAGGAGTGAGCAGGAGATTGTTAGAAGACATTTAGAATTTTAGATTTTAGATTAATGATTTCAGATTTTATTAGCAGTAATTGCTTCTAGGAAATCTTTCAATCTTTAATCTTTCAATTTTAAAACGAAGATAGTTTATAATTGGGAATTCTGAAAATGCAAATTTTTGTTTTTATTATCGTTTAATTCGACGATAATTTTAAATATCGTTTAATTTGACGATAATTTTAAATATCGCTTTATTTAGCGATATTTTTTGTATCTTGCATTAAAATCCAAATTATGAAAGCAGTAATTACAGGAGATATTATGCATTCCCGAAAACTGGCTTCGGCAGTATGGCTGGCTGATTTAAAGGCAGTTTTGAATAGTTATGGCAGTGAACCCAAAGACTGGGAAATCTATCGGGGCGATAGTTTTCAGTTAGTTGTTCCGGCCGAAGAAGCACTCGAAATAGCATTATTAATCAAAGCTACTATAAAACAACATAAGGTACTCGATGTGCGTCTGGCAATAGGAGTGGGGACAGTCGATTATAATGCCGATAAGGTAACGGAATCTAATGGAGCAGCTTTTATCAATTCAGGAGAATGTTTTGAAAGTTTGAAAAAACAAACATTAGGGGTGAAAACCCCCTGGACTGAATTCAATTCTGTATTTGAAGTTATAATGCCTTTGGTACTTCTGGTTGCGGATAATTGGACGAGTACTTCTGCTGAAATTCTTAAAAAGGCTTTGGAAAATCCGGAAATTAATCAGAACCAACTGGCTACGGCCTTGAATAGAAAAAGCCAAAGTTCGATAAGTTCTTCGCTTAAAAGAGCGGGTTATGAGGAGATAAAAAACACGATTGCATTTTATAAACAAGAAATCAAAAAACAATGGTAGTATTATTTTTAAGTTTGCTTTTGGCTCATTTGGCAGGTGATTTTTTGTTGCAGCCCACAACTTGGGTAAAAGACAAGAAGAAGAAAAAAATTAAGTCAAAATATTTATATTATCACATAGGAGTACATTTGCTGTTGTTGCTTATTACAACACAGTTTGCTTCAAAATATTTTCTGGCTATAGTTTTGATTGCTTTAAGTCATTTTGGAATTGATTGTGCCAAATTATATTTTGAAAAAAAGAAAACAGAAAAAACCTGGTTTTTTATTGATCAGTTGACACATTTGGCTGTGATTGCCCTGGTGGTATTTTATTATTTTCCATGTGAAATTGCTATTGCAAGTTTGTATTCACAGCAAAGTTTAGCTTTGATTACGGCTTTGGTTGCTGTGACTTATGTGAGTGCCATAGTTTTAAAAGTGCTGTTGTCTAAATGGAGTGAGCAAATTATAAAAACAGATACAGGGAATACCAATAATGCCGGAAAATATATTGGGATTTTGGAACGGCTGTTTATCTTCTTTTTTGTGGTGATTAATTTCTGGGAAGGAATTGGGTTTTTATTGGCTGCCAAATCTATTTTCAGGTTTGGTGATTTAAAAGATTCCAAAGATGTTCGATTAACAGAATATATTTTGATAGGAACTTTATTGAGTTTTGGATTCGGTATTTTATGTGCAATGCTTTATAAGAGCATCATTTAACCGCAAAGTTTTTAAGTTTTTCCGCGAAGGTTCTCTGAGTAAACGCAAAGATTCGCAAAGTTTTTTTATAATCTGTGATAATCAGTGGCTAAATGTTTTTCACCTTATAAGCCATATAAGTTTTTATGCTTTCTGAAAAGATAAGAAGCTCAGATAAGTTATTTTCATAAATGAAAATGTTTATGAAATCTGTGTTAATCTGTGGTGAAAAAAATAACCGCAAAGTTGGTATTATGTTCTTTGCGGTTAATGAAAATATTATTCCGGAATCTGTTGACTTAAGCAATGTAAGGTTCCAAATCCCCAAATTAAATCTATTGCACTGATTCCAATAATTTCTCTGTCAGGGAAACATTCGGCTAATATATTTAAGGCTTTTCTATCGTTAGGGTCATTGAAAACAGGAACTAAAACACAGTTGTTTAAAATAAGGAAATTAGCATAACTAGCAGGTAAACGCAAATCTTCAAAATCCAGGCGTTTTGGCATTGGCAGAGCTACAATCACAGGCGATTTTCCGTTTTCTAATTTAGCATTTTGCAAACGTTTTAAATTGTCTTGCAATGGTTTGTAGTTGGCATCATTCGGATCAGTTTCTACTATTGTCACGATGGTATCTTCGTTTACAAATCGTGCCAAATCATCAATATGACCGTGAGTGTCGTCGCCTTCAATTCCGTCGCCTAGCCAGATTACATTGGTAACACCTAAATATTCTTTGAAAACAGCTTCGTAATCTTCTTTGGTAAAATCGGCATTACGCACCTGAATGCTAGGGTGCATCAGGCATTCTTCGGAAGTTAAAAGTGTACCACGACCGTTAACATCAATAGCACCACCTTCTACAATTACAGGTTTTCCTTTATATACTACTTGTGTTAATGGAAGATTTAAAGCATCGGCAACTTTAGCAGGAACGTGTTTGTCAAGCTGGAAGTTTTTGTATTTTGCCCAACCGTTAAAGTTGAAATTTAACGCTTCTCTTTTTCCATCTTTATATACTACAATTGGACCAGAATCACGCATCCAACTTCTGTTTGTTTTTTGGATGATGAATGAAACTTGTTCCATGTCCACTTTGGCCCTGTCGAGCATATCGCTTACTTTGGTTTTTAGTTTTTCATCAATAACAACCAAAAATACTTTTTCATAAGTAGCTACTTTTTTGATAAACTCTACAAAAGCCCATTGAATTGCTTCGTATTTTCCCGGCCAATCGTTTCCGTTGTGCGGAAAACAAAGTAAAATTCCTTCTTGTTTTTCCCATTCAGCGGGAAATCTTCTGTTTGTAGTTGTCATAAAAAAGCTAAAATTATCAGACCGCAAATATAAGCATTCAATGGGAATTTAAAATGATGAGGCTTATTTAGCTTTCGAATTAAAAAAAATAACATTTTTTTATGAGTATATGGGATGATAAAACAGGAGTTTTAACTTTTTGAGAATCAAAATAATACTTGTTTTTTCAAGGGGTTCTAAGTAAAAATACTAATAAATAATGGGAATTATATAACCTAAAAATAACAATTATCAGAATTATATGATTTATATTTGTGCCAGTTTTAAAAATTAAAAACAAGTAATTTTAAAAAAAGTAAACATGAAAAAGAAATTTGCCTCTGTATCTTTGTTACTACTAACATTTGCTGCAACGGCTCAAGTTGCTTCAACAAGTACTGTTGAGAAGGATCCATTTGATAAATGGTCTATTGAGTTAAATGGTGGTGTAAACAAACCATTAAGAACTATGACAGCTGGATATTCAACTGCAACACTTAATCCATTTCACGCTGATTTAGGAGTAAGATATATGTTTAGTCCTCAATTTGGTTTAAAACTTGATTTTGGATATGATAAATTTCAAGAGCGCGACAACACTGCACCATTCGAAAGTAAATTAATTAGAACAAGTTTACAAGGAGTTATCAATTTAGGAAGAGCTTTAAACTTTGAAACATGGACTAATACTATTGGTTTATTAGCTCATGGAGGATTTGGAGTTTCTCAATTAAGTGCTGATAATGGTTTCAGTGGAAAAGATTACATGGGACATGGAATCCTTGGTTTAACCGGACAAATTAAATTAAGTAATAGTGTTGCCTTAACAGGTGATTTAAGTGGTTTAGTTTACGGAAGACAAAACTATAACTTTGATGGTAAAGGATTAGCTCATACAGGTTCTTTGGACGGAGTTACTCTTAATGCGTCTGTTGGTTTGACTTTTTACTTAGGTAAACATGAAAAACATGCTGATTGGTATTCAAAAGATAAATACGATGCTTTAGAAGAAAGAGTTGCTACAATCGAAACAGGTCTTATCGATTCTGATAAAGATGGAGTAGCTGATTTATACGATTTAGAACCAAATAGTATTGCTGGTGTTGCTGTTAATACAAAAGGTCAAACTGTTGATAATAACAAAAATGGTGTTCCTGATGAATTAGAAAGCTACCTAGATAAAAAATACGGACAAAACAACAATACTACTAATGTAACTAACAGTACTGTTGAAGAATTAATCAACGGAGGTTACGTAAATACTTACTTTGATTTCAATTCAGCAAAACCAACTAACGCTTCTTTATCAGGTGTTGATTTCTTAGTGAAATATTTGAAAAACAACCCTTCTAAAAAAGCAGATATCATTGGATATGCTGATGAAATTGGAAAATCAAGCTATAACCAAGATTTGTCTAGAAGAAGAGCTGAAGCAGTTAAAAATGTTGTAGTTAACGCTGGAATTGATGCTTCAAGATTGAATGTAGTTGCTAACGGTGAAGATGCATCTGTTAACAAAAATTCTCAACAAGCACGTCAAATCGTGAGAAGAGTTACTTTCCAAGTGAAGTAATTTTTATAAATAAAAATTAGAAAGGCTGTTTTGACTTAGGTTAAAACAGCCTTTTTTTATTAGACAGATTTAAATTTAAGAGAGGATTTTGCATCCTCTTTTTTTATGCTCAATATTTTGATCTGTTAACATAAAAATAATTTGAGGTATCATTAAGTACTATTTTTCTTGTTGAAATTAAAGATTTCATAATAATGACTTAATTCAAAAACTTCATTCAAAATCTATTTTTGCCCAAAACAAATAAATTATAAAACATGAAAAATTTGGGTATTTCATTGCTGGCCGCTCTTTTTATATTGTGCGGTTGTGAAAATGATAAAGGTGACAACAATCAGGAAATTGAGGTTAACGAAGATGTGGCAAGTTTTAAAGAAGTAGGAACCATCACTATTGGTGGATTAGCTGCAGCTGAAATTAGTGCCTATGATGAAACCACTAAAAAACTTTTTACTGTAAACAACAGTGCAACTAATCAAATTGATGTGATTGATTTATCAGATCCTGCAAATCCTAAAAAACTAGCAGTGATTGATTTATCTGTTTACAATGGTGCTTCAAATAGTGTTGCTGTTTATGGCGGAAAACTGGCAGTTGCCTTGGAATCGACAGTAAATAAGCAAGGTAACGGAAAAGTAGTTATTTTTAATACCTCAGATTATAGTTTGATTAAAGAAATTACCGTGGGAGCTCTGCCTGATATGGTCACTTTTTCACCAGATGGGAAATATATTATGAGTGCTAACGAAGGCGAACCAAATGCTGATTATTCGGTAGATCCTGACGGAAGTATTTCGATTATCGAAGTAAACAACAATTATGCAGTAACCACTTTGAATTTTGCTGGTTTTGCAAGTCAGTTAGCTACTTTAAAAACCAAAGGATTTAGAGTTTCGAAAACAGCTAAAAGCTTTGCTGCTGATATCGAACCGGAGTACATTAGTATTTCGGCAGACTCTAAAACGGCTTGGGTTACATTGCAGGAAAATAACGGTGTGGCTAAAGTAGATTTGACAACAAAAACTATTAGTTCTGTTTTTGGATTGGGCTATAAAGATTTTAATACTGCCGAAAACGGAATTGATGTTAGTGATAAAGATTTGTCTATAGCATTTAATCCTTGGAAACTAAAAGGAATGTATATGCCGGATGCAATTGCAAATTATGTTGTAAATGGAACAACTTATTTTATTACTGCCAATGAAGGTGATGCCAGAGAATACGACGGTTATGCCGATGTAGCCAGATTGAAATCATTGACTTTAGATGCGACAATATTTCCTAATGCGGCTGCTTTAAAAGCCGATGCCTCAATGGGACGTTTGAATTTGATTTCTACAGAAGGTGATACTGATAACGATGGGGATTTGGATGAGTTGATTAGTTTTGGAGCGCGTTCATTTACCATTTGGAACGGAAATACGGGAAGTTTGGTTTTTGACAGTAAAAACGATTTAGATAAACGTTCAAATGATTTTGGTACTTATGATGATGCTCGAAGTGATGACAAAGGTTCAGAACCTGAAGCGGTGGTAGTTGCTAAAATGGGGAACAAAAATATTTTGTTTGTTGGCTTAGAAAGAACAGATACAGTTATCGTTTATGATATTACCAATCCGTCGGCACCACAATATTTACAAAGTATCAAAACAGGAGATGCTCCTGAAGGTTTGTTGTTTGTTCCTGCTTCAAAAAGCCCTAACAAAAGAAGTTTGTTAGTAGTAAGTAGCGAAGGAGATGGAACGGTTAAGTTTTTCCAACCTAATTTGCAATAATTTTTTTACCGCAAAGATTTGTTAAGGATAAAAATATTTGAAAATCTGGTTTTAAAGAGCTCAAAGTCTTTTGATAATTAAAGATTTGTGAAAAGTAGAAAAAAGAAAATGGACTAAAACAATACGTTTTAGTCCATTTTGATTTTAATGAAAAGATTAAAGGTTGCTAAAAAACTTTGCGAGCCTTTGTAAATCTTTGCGGTTTAATCTATAGCTCTTTTAGTAATATCACCAAAAGCATCAATTCTTCTGTCTCTAAAAAACGGCCAGTTCTGACGTACGTTTTCCTGCAAGTCTAAATCAACCTCAGCAATCAGGATTTCTTCTTTGTCGTGAGAAGCCTGCGCTAAAATTTCTCCTTGCGGACCACAAATAAAGGAAGCTCCCCAGAATTCGATTCCCGGAGTATTAGGTAAATATTGCTCTAAACCAATTCTATTTGCCGCGGCAACATAAACGCCATTGGCAACGGCATGACCTTTCATTACGTTCATCCACGCACCGTATTGGTTTTCTCCATATTGCTCTTTTTCCTGCGGATGCCACCCAATTGCGGTTGGGTAAAATAAAACTTCAGCACCTTTTAAAGCAGTTAAACGGGCTGCTTCAGGATACCATTGATCCCAGCAGATTAAAGTTCCGATATTTCCTTTTTTCGTTGGATTGTTTTTAAAACCTAAGTCACCCGGAGTGAAATAGAATTTTTCATAAAAAGCAGGATCGTCCGGAATGTGCATTTTTCTATACAATCCGGCTTCAGTTCCATCAGTATCGATGATGTAAGCACTGTTGTGGTAAATTCCAGCCATTCTTTTTTCGAAGAAAGGTACAATGATTACCACACCTAATTCTTTTGCTAATTCGCTAAAAGCAATAAAAGAAGTGCTGTATAACGGTTCTGCCAATGCAAAATTGTCAACATCTTCACTTTGACAGAAATAATGACTGCTGTATAATTCAGGTAATGAGATAACTTCAGCACCCTGGCTGGCTGCATCTCTAACCCAACTGATACATTTTTTTAGATTATTTTCGGCAATATCATTTAAATTCAGCTGAATAACGGCAATTTTGTATTTTTTGTTTGGCATCGATAAAAAATTTAGACTGCAAAAATAGGGATTTTTATGAAGAGTAGAAATAGTAAGATTTGGAAAAGTGCTAGTACTTTCAGGTGTTTTTAGTTTTAAAATGTTGAAACAACACATTAATATTTTTAAAACACATTTCAATTAAAAATTATATATATTTTTGTCAGAAAATTATAGAATCGAGTTTATGGTAAAAAACTACAGGATTGTACATTTTCTGATGGTGTTAATTACGATTATGAGAGTTAGCTTTCTAGAAGCAAGTAATTTATATATTACTGCTGAAACTGTGGTTTTAGCACCAATAGTAGATTTTACTTTTAATAATAATAACAGCTGTTCAGATACACCAATAACCTTTAACCCTAATGTAAGTGGTGATGCGCCTTATACTTATGTATGGGATTTTGGAGATGGAACCACCTCAACCGATAGCAATCCAACGCATAGTTTTACAGCTTTGGGCTGCGGAGTTCAAAGTTTTAATGTTAAACTAACAGTTAAAGATAGTAATGGTTTAAGCAATTCAATTATTAAAACGGTTTCGGTACAGCAAAAGCCCAATTTAAGGTTTGTTAACAGAGATTTGGGGACTACTTCTGTTTTTGAACGATGTGGCGATAATAATTCAAGTCTTAGTTATACTATTAATGTAGGTAATATGTCAGCTTCAACGGCTTGTATTACTTCTTATAATATTGATTGGGGAGATGGTGTTACAGAAACCAATGTTAGTTTTCCAAAACAACATACTTACGCCAAATTAGGTTCTTTTAATATGGTGATTACTGCTGTAGGAAGTGCAGGTTGTAATAATAGTATTTCGTATATAGTTAAGAATTCTAATAATCCTGTGGGTGCTTTAATCGCTCCGGGAAATACAACTAATTTTTGTATTCCTGTTCCATCCATGGATTTTGCCATTGGTTCCTGGGCATTGAATCCTTCGGATACAAGATATCAGGTGAATTATGGAGATGGTTCGAGTGTAAGCTATACCCAATCCCAATTAGAAAGCTCGGTATATTATAATGCGACTAATCCATCGGCTTCGCAAAATTTCCCAATTCCACATACTTTTACACGTTTTAATTGTCCAAATGGAAATACGGTAACTTTAGCCATAACGAATTCTTGTGGAAGTACTAATTTATCAGCAGGACCTATTATTATTTTAGATAAACCTACCATAAGTTTTAGTGCGCAATCTATTGCCTGTGTTAATTCGTCGGTTTATTTTAATAATACTACTGTTGCTGGATTTAAAAATGATTGCAGTACAGTAGGGGTTTATACCTGGGATTTTGGCGATGGAACTCCAGTTTCAAGAGATGTTAATCCGAGTCATGTTTATACAAGACCGGGATCATATAGGGTTAAATTAAACGCTGTTACTCCTTGTGGTGTAGGAGTTGAGTTTATAAGAGACATTTGTGTTGAGCCTGTTTTGCAACCCGATTTTACTTATGTAAAAGCCTGTATCAATTCCAATACACAAATTACCAATACTACAGATACCCGTTTAGCCTGCGGAGCTCAGAGCTATTTTTGGAGTATAACATCGTTTTATGATCCCTATTGTAAGAACGAAAATCAGGGTTGGTATTTTACAGCAGGAACTGGTTCTGGTTCTAAGGATCCAGTGATTAATTTTACGGTTTCCGGAACTTATTATCTTAGATTGAGAACAATTAACTCCTGTGGTATAGAGCGTGAAATAACGAAAGCAATTGAGGTCAAGAAATCACCAATTATCAGTTTAGATCCTATTTCTGATTTTTGTAATTCGGCAACTATACATCCTGTGGGGAAAGTGATAGAAAACTGTGCGCCAAGTTCGGAACTGACTTATTTATGGAGTTTTCCGGGAGGAACACCGTCGAGTTCAACTTTTTTTGATCCGGGGTCAATAAATTATACAACCAGTGGAAATTATACCGCTACATTTAGTGTGACTAATAGCTGTGGAACGGTTACAAAAACGGAAAATTTCTCGGTAAATACCGTTTTATCACCTATTATTTCGGCTAAAACGGTAAAAATTTGCAGCGGAAGTTCTTTTACAGTTATTCCTGTTTCAGGAGGTGGAGATAATGTTCCGGCCGGAACTACATATACCTGGTCATCACCTACAGTTTCACCACCGGGAGCGGTAAGTGGTGCATTTGCACAATCGAGCTCAACAACTAGTATTAGTCAAACATTAACTAATAATACGGCTAATCGAGCAATAGTTACCTATACTGTTTCGCCTACAGCAGGCAGTTGTCCCGGACCTGATTTTACCGTTACCGTTACTGTGGATCCTTTGATTACAGCCAATCCTGTAATTAAAAATACGAGCTGTTTTGGTTTTACTGATGGAGCAATTAATTTAACGGTAAGAGGAGGAATTCCTTTTACTACAGGAGCTCCATATTTGTTTTCATGGACAGGTCCCAATAATTTCACCAGTACTAATGAGGATATTTCAAATTTAGTTGCAGGAAGTTATACTTTGAGAATTACCGATAATGGGAATTGTCCTTTTACGGCAACTTATACAGTAAATCAACCGGCAAAATTTACTTTTTCTGGATTTAAAACGGATATTTCCTGTCATGATTTGAATGATGGACAAATCAACTTGAATGTCAGCGGAGGAACAGCACCTTATACTTATGTCTGGACAAAAGATGGAAATCCATATTCAGGAACTGCTACTCTTCGAAATCTATCAGCAGGTGTTTATAAAGTAACTATTAAAGAAGTTAATAATTGTGAGATACTTGAAGGAACTTACACCATTATTAATCCTCCATTATTGGATGTTACTTTGGCTAGGCAACAGGACATTCTTTGTTATGGTTATGCTACGGGAGAAATTGATGTAAATGTAACAGGAGGCAGGGCTGTAGAAACCAGTCCGGGAGTATTTAATTATACTTATTTATGGACAGGACCTAATGGATTCAGAAGTACGGCTAAGAATTTGAGAAATGTATATGCTGGAACTTATAACTTGATAGTGACTGATAATTCGGGATGTAAAGACAATTTAACAGTTGTTTTAACTCAAAATAGCGAAATTAAATTAAGCTATACTAAAACAGAAATTGCCTGTTATAATGATGCTAATGCTTCGATAACAATTACTAATATTACAGGAGGTGTACCTTTTGCAACAGGGGATCCTTACATTATCAAATGGAGTAATTTAGGTTCGGGCCGAGTACAAAATAATTTATCGGCAGGAACTTATGTCATTACAGTTGAAGATGCTTTAGGTTGTCCCAAAGTGTTCCCGGTAATCATCGATAATGTTCCTGAATTTGCTATTCATCCTGATGTCAAACAGGTTAGTTGTTTTGGAGAAAAAGATGGTCACATTCGATTGAATCTTGTTGGCGGGGTAGCTCCGATAAAATTAGTTTGGAGTGATAATAGTACTGCCGGAGTAGACCGAAATAACCTTCCTCCGGGAAGATATTCGGTAACGATTACCGATAAAAAAATGTGTACCATAAAACAAGATTTTATTATAACCGAACCGTTGTTACTGGAACTAAAGGCTGATGTCTCTAATCCGTTGAGTTGTCTTAATGCCAATACCGGAGCGATTAATTTAATTGTTACCGGAGGAACACCACCATTTACCTATGCCTGGTCTAATGGTGCTAAAACTGAAGATTTAATTAATTTACCACCGGATAATTATATTGTCAATGTAACCGATGCCAATGGCTGTAAGGCTACGAATTCGTGGAAAATTATCCGATTTGAACAATTAACCCCAACAGTTGAAACCAAAACCGATTTTAATTGTGCTACTAAATATGTGAAACAAACTTTTATTGGTCATGTAAGAGGAGGAATTCCGCCTTATAAATTGAGTTGGTCTGACGGAGTTGTTAGCGGTAGCAATGGCGAAATCATGAATACCAATAACAATGGTTTGGTTGTGTTTAGTGTTGAAGACAGTTTTGGTTGTAAAGTCGACTTGCCTTTTAATGTGAATACACCTGTTTTAGGAAAAGCTAATTTTTCTTTTAATTCGTATGGACATGATGTTTACAATTTGTATTCTATTTTCGACCCAATTCAATTCACCAATTTAGCCACAGGAGATTTTACTACTATTTCATGGGATTTTGGCGATGGTAATTTTTCAGACGAAGAAAATCCGGCACATATTTATGCCAGAGTAGGGACTTATACAGTCAAGCAAACCGTGAATTATCCTTTTGGATGCCAATACGTTTATTCTACAACTATCAATGTCGAAAAAGGTTATAGCGTAACAGTGCCAACAGCTTTTACGCCCAATAATGACGGAATCAACGATACTTTTGCACCGGTATTCTTAGGTTTTACCGAAATGACTTTGCATGTTTATGATACCTGGGGAAGTTTAGTTTATAGTGAAACAGCCGAAACCTTAAAAGGATGGAATGGTAAAGTAAAAAATTTAGATGCCGAAAATGGGAATTACTATTTTAAATTGATGGCTAAAACATTTTACAATCACATCATCACTCAGGAAGGTGCTTTTACATTAATCAAATAAAAGAATGAAATTACAAATGAGAATTAAATTGTTTATTATCCTGATTTCGTGTTTCTTTTATTCGAATGTTAAAGCACAGGATCCTGTTTTTACTCAATATTTTTTAGTACCCGAAACCTTAAATCCTGGATTTACAGGGTTTATGGAAACCACTTATATGGGAATAATTCATAGAGAGCAATGGCCCGATTTAAATTTGAAAATAGATACCGATTATGCTTTTTTGAACACCTGGAGTGACAATACAAATAGCGGTCTTGGAGTTAGTTTTTTAAATCAAAGAGAAAATCTCACTGATTATAACTTCTCTCAACTGAATGCAAATTATGCTTACAGAGTTCGAATAAGTGACGAATGGGATTTTAGACCGGCTATTGAAGTTGGTTTTGGATATAAATCTTTTGCGTTTCAGAATTTACTATTAGAAGATCAGATTAATATTCGAACGGGAATAAATAATTCGACTTCGATAGATCCCGCGTTGAAAAATGATAAAGTAAGCTTTTTTGATATAGGAGCAGGGATGGTTTTTAATACTGAAGATTTATGGATTGGTTTGGCTATGAAACACCTTAACAAGCCCAATATTGCTTTTAATAAAGATGGCAATGTGCCTTTGAATACTTTTTTCTCTTTAAGCACAGGTTACGAGTTCCTTTTGGCCGATTATATCGACGTACAGTTTTTTCCGTATGCTACTAAAATGTTTGCTACGGCTAATTATATGCAACAAGGGCGCTACAACCGATTGGATATTGGAACTTCAATATTGTTTGAAAAGATGTTTTTTGGTGTAACCGCTGTAACTAATCCTGCTAAAAACGGTATCGATGGTCATTTGTTAACTTCGGTAAATCTTTTCACAGGACTGCAATACGAGCATTTGCGATTAGGACTTTCGTATGATATGAATACCACCAAAATTGGTAAAACAGGTGGCGTTTATGAATTGTCTTTGACCTATCAATTCAATCTGGATAAAAAATGTTTTGGTTGTCCTAATTATACTGAGAGATAATCGTATTGGTTAGCTTAAAAAGCTTTTAATCGCAAATTAGATAAATTAATTTGTGTAATTTGTGGTTAATAAAGAATACTTTGAGTCTTTTCAACAAATAGGCTTCGTCTATAGGGACTTTATTTTTTTTCAATCACTTTTTTGAACAGATTTACAATTCCTAAAGCAATCAATCCAAAAACAAGTCCAATACCAAAATCTTTTACAAATGAAGGTAATTGAGGTGCTAGATGATGCAAAAACTCAATGTTATGTACAAAAATACCGCCTGCAACCAGAAGTAAAGCAATGGTTCCAATAACCGATAAACTTTTGATGACTCTTGGCAAAGCCTGTACCAGAATAGTACCTAAGGATTTTGTAAAACTGCCTTCTTTTGAACTCAGTTGGATTAACTTTAAACCAGCTTCGTCCATTCGGACAATGAGGGCTACAATACCATAAACCCCAATAGTTGCCAGAATCGCAATTATCGAAACCACAATAATTTGTTGGCTTATTGGTTGTCCAATTACAGTGCCCAGTGCAATGATGACAATTTCGACCGATAAAATAAAATCAGTTACGATAGCTGATTTTATTTTTCCTTTTTCAAGATTTAAAATTTCTTCTTCAGTCAAAGTTTGGCTTGTAGTAGCTGCTGTAGCGTGATGGCGATGAAACAGAAATTCATATATTTTTTCGGCACCTTCATAGGCCAGATACAATCCTCCAATAATTAATATAATGATAATTGCCGTTGGAAAAAAAGCACTCAATACAAAAGCTATCGGTAAAATGATTAATTTATTGATGAAAGAACCTTTTGCAATTGCCCATAAAACCGGAAGTTCCCGTGATGAAACAAATCCTGAAGCTTTTTCGGCATTTACAGCCAAATCATCGCCTAAAATACCGGCTGTTTTTTTAGCAGCCACTTTACTCATTACGGCAACATCATCCATAATTGCTGCGATATCATCTAATAGTGCAAAAAAACCAGAGGCCATAAAAATTGTTTATTGTTTATTGTAGCGAAGCTACTGTTTTTATTTGAATTTTATTACAAAACTAATCTTCTTCATCATCAAAATTTAAAAAATCATCGGGATTGAAAGGAAGATCGTCATCGGGATCTTTGGCGTAGCACTTACTCCCGGCGTATAGTTATACTTTTGGCTCGAATTCCACCATCCATTCAATACCGTATTTGTCTCTGAACATTCCAAAATAGGTACCCCAGGGACTGTCTCCTATAGGGAATTCAATGCTTCCACCTGCTGAAAGTCCGTTGAATAATTTGTCGGCTTCTTCACGGCTTTCGGCACTTATCGATATTTTAGACCTGTTTTCATTTTCGTTTACCCGTCCCATACTTTCCGGAACGTCATTAGCCATTAAAATGTTATTGCCAATGGGTAAAGCAATGTGCATGATCTTGTTTAATTCCTTTTCAGGTATTGGGTAATCAGAGTTTGAGATGTCTTTGAAACGGATAATATTTACAAACTCTCCACCAAATACCGATTTGTAAAATGTAAATGCTTCTTCGGCATTGCCGTTAAAGTTAATATGCGGATTGATAATTGCCATAAGTTATATTTTAGTTGTTTTTTATTATAGAATGCAGAGCTGAGAAGTATTTTGTTTCGGTTTTTCTAACATCAGAACTATCCACAAACTTGTCATGCTGACGAAGGAAGCATCTCCACATGATTTATGGTGGATGATATTATTTGCTCACTGTTGCGGTCACGGAAAGAATTTCCGCCTATCTGGGATTGTCAATTGCGTTTTTTTATTTAGTTCTGCTTTTTTTACTTACTATTGCTGGCACGGAAAGTATTTCTGTACTACTGGGTATTGGAAACCCAGCTTTAAATAGAATTTCAATTTTCCAAGATTCCCATTTTTTTGTTCTATGTCTTGTTTGCGACACCCAATCTTGAATCGTTTTATTGTATTTTTTTTCTTCATCAGTAAGTTGTTTACCAACGACTGTCTTTTTCCATTCTTTCCATTCATTCCACTTTTGAAGCCCGTTAATTATGGCTTCTCTTTCTTTTTGCTCTTGCCATTTCCATTCTACACCATTTTTGGTTAAGATGTCTCCGAGCATCTCTTCACGAATTGGGTGTAAAAATTTTTTAATTTTTCCTCGACTTCCAGTTAATTTTAAACTGATTTGGTCGTTTAGCCATTTACCAAGTTTAGTATTTTGATGTGGAATTGATTTAAAATTATTTTTGTTACCATAATATTCCTCAAGCTCTACTAATTTTTCAGCCCAATCATCATCTTTTGGTTTTCCATTACTAAAATCTCCAGAATCTGGAACATCCCACATATAATTTATTGATTTCATTTTTTGCTCTTCATAATCTGTCCAAACAGAGCCATTTTGACCTTTTCTTCTTTGTTTTTGTTGAGCTATCCATCTACCCAATTCAAAATGTGGACTATCGGGATTTCTTGTTTGTAGAACATAAGTATAATCCAAATGTTTTTGTTCTTTCTCTTTAAATTCTAATAGTTTTTTAAATTTTATATCTCACCACATTCGTAATGTGTTAATCCACCCATTTTCAAATGGAAATTCAGCATCAATTAATTGCATTGCAAGGTCGTCAGGCAGAGCATTATGTTTAATCAATTCTTTCATTCTTTGATACCAAACTAATAATTCAATTTCTTCAGGAACTTTCGTTTCTTTATAAACAACACCAGAAGGTCTTACATCTCTTTTGTAAATTTTATATCTTTCAAGAAAGAATGGGAATACTTCATAATCATTTGAATTTATTTTTATTTTTTTTTCGGATGACGGGTGTTCAATTGGTTCTTGACCATTTCCAAATTCATCAGTATAGAAAGGAATTACTACTGATTTCTCATCAGGATTCTCTCCATCATTAGATTGCATTTCGGTTGTTTCTTTTCCTGTTTTTATTTGAGAATATAAAAGTCCTTCATTGTCAAATTTTTTAATAAGTTCTTTGTTTAGTTTGAAAACATTTATATCGGTTAAGTCAATTAAGTTTGAAAAATAATTTTTTACATCGTTTAGTAATTTATTTCCCTGTTTGTCAGATTTTGTTTTAAAATCAAGTTGTAAAGAGGCTTCTATATTATTTAAAAATCCTGAATAGGTAAGATTTGAGGATCCAATAATTACTCTTGAATGTTTTGTACCTTCAAATAAAAAAAGTTTTGGATGATAAGTGATTTGTTCTGCGTTTTTATGATAGATGTATGTCTCAATATTTTTCTCTAATAGTAATTCAAGAGCTTCTTTAGATGTTCCCTTATTGTCAACTCCAATATAAAAAACAAGTTTTGTATAATTTTTTTGAGCAGTCAATAATGATGGTAATAATTTATTTACACCCGAAATTGCTGCAAATGCTATAAACCCAATAAAAGTGTCATAATGAGAACTCCCAAAGGATGTTGCCAGTTGGTCGCCAACATTTAATTTATTGTCAGTATTAAGTCCGTGTCCAATGAATTCTATCTGCATTTTATATTGAATTTTGTAGTTTTTAATTCAGTTGAATAATGATGATTTAATAAAATTTACATTTCTCAAATATATAGAAAAAGCATTACAAATTTTTAAAAAAAAGTTGAATCTATTTACCACTAAAAAGGAGTCTAAACTCAATGATCAATAGTAATCCTCTATCTTCTTAAATTTCAAAACTATTTTTAATTACATTTGTAGTATGTTATCAAAAAGTCAGTTACATATTATTATTGAAACCTTAAAACCGTATCATCCCAAAAAGATAGGGCTGTTTGGTTCTGTGGTTAGAAACGAAGAAACCAAGGACAGTGATATCGACATTCTTTTTTCTTTGCATCAACCTATTGGATTGTTTACACTGTCTAAAATTCATTTTGAGTTAGAAGAAAAACTTCATAAAAAAGTAGATTTAATATCTGAGAATAGTTTGAATAAATTTATCAGGGAAAAAGTACTAAAAGAGGTAAAGTATTTTTATGAAAATTGAAAAATATAAAATGTACTTTTTACATATTTTGGAGGCTATTGAAAAATTAGAGTTGGTAGCAAATATAACCACCAAAGAAGAATTTCTAGACGATTGGCTTAAGCAAGATGCAGTTCTTAAAAACTTTATCGTAATTGGCGAAGCTATTTCACAAATTGATGAAGAAATCAAACAAAAGTTTCCTGATGTAGATTGGCGTGGAGCTAAATCAATGCGTAATTTTATTGTTCACGAATATTTTTCAGTCGATAACAGTTTTGTCTGGGAAACCATTTTTGAAACGATTCCCACATTCAAAATTCAAATAAGCAACATACTGGATTCGTTAGAATAAAAAAACACCAATCTCTCGACTGGTGTTTTATGTTATTTGCGAGCGATAGCGAAGCAATCACACTAATAAAGATAAAAAGTTGAGCAACTTAGTGAGATTGCTTCGCTATCGCTCGCAATGACTATTGGTTAGTGACTTAGTGAGATTAACTAAAGCTCAATTCGCTGCGCTCGGGTGCTTCGTTCCGATAGTTATCAGAACTTGCAATGACTATTAGTTGCTTAACTCACTTTGATTTCTAAAAACCAATTGACCGTCAAAGGCATCCAAAAGGATAATACTGTCGGTTGTGATTTTGCCAGCCAGGATTTCCTTAGACAACTGGTTCAGTACTTCTCTTTGGATCACACGTTTTACCGGACGGGCTCCAAATTGCGGGTCGAATCCTTTTTCAGAAAGGTACTCGATGGCTTGTGGAGTGGCGTCCATAGTAATGCCTTGTTGTGCCAGCATTTTAGTTACTGATTTTAATTGTAAGCCTACAATTTGCGCAATATTGGCATTGGTCAACGGTGTAAACATCACAATCTCATCGATACGGTTAATGAATTCCGGACGAACGGTTTGTTTCAATAAACCAAGAACTTCAGTTTTAGCAGCTTCGGTAGCGGCTTCGATGCCTCCTTTGAGATTCTCAAATTTCTCCTGAATAATCTGGCTTCCCATATTAGAAGTCATGATGATGATAGAGTTTTTAAAATCGGCCAAACGTCCTTTGTTGTCTGTCAAACGTCCTTCGTCCAATACCTGTAACAGGATGTTAAAGGTGTCCGGATGGGCTTTTTCAATTTCGTCCAACAAAATTACTGAATACGGTTTTCTACGAACGGCTTCGGTCAATTGTCCACCTTCATCATAACCCACATATCCCGGAGGCGCACCTACCAAACGACTTACTGCATGACGTTCCTGATATTCACTCATATCAATACGGGTCATGGCGTTTTCGTCGTCAAACAGGTATTCGGCCAAAGCTTTTGCTAATTCGGTTTTACCCACACCCGTGGTTCCAAGGAATAAGAAAGTACCAACCGGTTTTTTCATATCCTGCAATCCGGCACGGCTACGACGCACAGCATCACTCACGGCTTCAATGGCTTCTTCCTGACCTACCACACGACGGTGTAGTTCTTCTTCCAGATGCAATAGTTTTTCTCTTTCGCCCTGCAGCATTTTCACTACAGGAATTCCGGTCCATTTAGCAACCACTTCAGCAATGTCTTCTCGGGTTACTTCTTCTTTGATTAACGTACTTCCACCAGATTGATTTTCCTGTAATTCTTTCGTTAAGGCATCCAATCGTTCTTGAGCTTCTTTGATTCTTCCGTAACGGATTTCGGCTACTTTTCCATAATCGCCTTCACGTTCGGCACGTTCAGCTTCGTATTTGAAATCTTCAATCTCTGTTTTTACCGCCTGAATGTTATCTACCACATCTTTTTCGGATTTCCATTTGGCAAATATTTTATTTCTGTCTTCTTTCAGGTTGGCTAATTCCATTCCTAAAGATTTGAGTTTACTCTCGTCTTTTTCACGTTTAATAGCCTCAATTTCGATTTCGAGCTGCATTACTTTTCGATCCAAAACATCCAGTTCTTCGGGTTTTGAATTGATTTCCATACGGATTTTAGAAGCGGCCTCGTCCATTAAATCGATAGCTTTATCCGGTAAAAATCGGTTTGTAATATAACGTTGCGATAATTCTACCGCTGCAATAATAGCTTCATCTTTAATCTGGACTTTGTGGTGTGTTTCATATTTTTCTTTGATTCCACGAAGAATAGAAATCGCGCTTTCAGTATCCGGTTCTTCAATTTGTACTTTTTGGAAACGTCTTTCAAGGGCTTTGTCTTTTTCAAAATATTTTTGGTATTCGTCCAAAGTAGTTGCCCCAATGGCACGCAGTTCTCCACGAGCCAGAGCCGGTTTTAAAATATTAGCGGCATCCATAGCACCTTCACCACCACCTGCACCTACAAGCGTGTGGATTTCGTCAATGAATAAAACGATATCTCCCTCGGCAGAAGTCACTTCTTTCACCACCGATTTCAAACGTTCTTCAAATTCTCCTTTGTATTTAGCACCCGCAATCAAAGCTCCCATATCAAGCGAATACACGATTTTCTCTTTTAGATTTTCAGGAACGTCACCGTCAACAATTCGGTGTGCCAGACCTTCGGCAATGGCGGTTTTACCCACACCTGGTTCACCCACAAGCATTGGGTTGTTTTTTGTTCTTCGGGTTAGAATTTGTAATACGCGTCGAATTTCTTCATCACGGCCAATTACGGGATCTAATTTGCCTGATTTAGCTAATTCGTTCAGGTTTTTAGCGTATTTATTCAATGAATTATAGGTTTCTTCGGCTGATGCAGAGGTTACTCTTTCGCCTTTACGCAATTCTTCGATAGCGGCTTTTAATGCTTTTTCGGTAACGCCCTGATCTTTTAAAATTTGGGCAACCTTAGATTTAGAAGCAAAAATAGCTAAGATTAAATGTTCGATAGAAACGTATTCATCGTTCATTTTTTTAGCAATAATTTCGGCTTCGGTTAAAGCTTTATTTGCTTCTCTTGAGAGCATGATGTCTCCACCGGAAACTTTAGGAAAACTTTGAATAGTACTGTCCAGAATTTGCAAAAATAACGGTACATTGACGTTTAGTTTTTTCAAAATAAAAGGCGCTACATTTTCATCTACTTCAAAAATAGCTTTGAAAATGTGTTCGTTTTCTATTTGTTGCTGACCATTACTTTGAGCCAACTGCTGAGAAAGCTGAATGGCTTCCTGCGATTTAATTGTAAATTTATTGATGTTCATTTCGTTTTATAGATTTGGTTTAAACTAATATTACTTAACTTTGCAGAAGTTGGGACAAATTATATTCCATAGTAAATTTAAGGACAAAAAGGCATTTAAAAGCTGATTTTTATCAGTTTTAAATGTCAAAAAGTCAGAAAATAAGTCAAAATATGAGTTTTTTAAAAAATATCTTCGGGAGCGATGAAGCTCCAAAACAACAGGAATCCAAAATTAATTGGGAAAATCTAACCGATTTAAATCAATTAGGTGAAATTATTTTCAATTCTAATGAAAAACCGGCTGTGATTTTTAAACACAGTACGCGTTGTAGTGTCAGTAGAATGGCGCTAAAACAATTTGAAAATGAATTCAATTTAGAAGAAGAGGTTACGCCTTATTTTTTGGATTTAATTACGTATCGCGAAATTTCAAATGAAATAGCCAATCGATTTAATGTTTACCACGAATCGCCACAAATCCTTTTAATAAAAGACGGAAAGTCGGTTTATGATGCATCGCACTCTGATATTAATGCTGGGGAATTGAAAGAGAAATTGTAATTTCTGTTTGTACAGATTCGAAAGAATTATAAAATTAGAAAGCCACTAATTCACGAATTAGTGGCTTTTAGTTTTCAAAAGAATCGTCTTTAAAAAGCTTGTTCCATTTTCTCTTTAATCTCATTCAGACAAAGGTTATTGATACTCCCTTCGTGAGTGTGTTTGGTTGCTTTTGGCGATTGGTAATTTCCGGCTTCAATTTGCAAAGCTACTTCTTTGTAAGCATCTCTAAATGGAATTCCGGCTGTAACCATTTCGTTCAAAGTATCTACAGTAAAGAGATAATCGTATTTTTTATCCTCTAGAATATTTTCTTTTACTTTAATATCAGGAATGGAGAAAATAGCAATATCCAAACAAGCTTTTAAGTTTTGAATGGCAGGAAAAACACCTTCTTTTAAAAGTTGTAAATCTCTGTGATAGCCACTTGGTAAGTTGTTGGTAATTAAAGTTAGCTCATAAGGTAATGCCTGAATCTTGTTGCATTTTCCACGGATTAATTCAAATACATCCGGATTTTTTTTATGAGGCATAATGCTTGATCCTGTAGTCAGATTAGCTGGTAAACCAATAAAATCAAAATTCTGACTCATGTATAAACATACGTCGTAGGCGAATTTTGAAAGCGTGCCCGCTACACTGGCCATGGCAAAAGCAACTGTTTTCTCCGATTTTCCACGACTCATTTGAGCAGCAACTGAATTGTATTTTAAGGTGCTGAAACCCATTTCCTGAGTAGTAAAAGTTCGGTCAATAGGGAAGGAGCTACCGTATCCTGCCGCCGAACCTAAAGGGTTTTGATCGACTACTTTTAAAGCAGCATTTAACATGCTCATATCGTCAATTAAACTTTCAGCATAAGCCGAAAACCACATTCCAAATGAACTTGGCATTGCAATTTGTAAGTGTGTATAGCCTGGTAATAATACGTTTTGGTACTTTTCTGCAGAAGTCATTAGCAAATCAAAAAGTGATTTCACTTGTTGTTTTAATTGCAGTACTTCTTCTTTTAAGTACAAATTCATATCCACCAAAACCTGATCATTACGGGAACGGGCAGTGTGGATTTTTTTTCCGGCATCACCTACTTTTTGCGTAAGCAAATATTCCACTTTTGAATGTACGTCTTCAAATGAATCTTCAATGGTAAAATTTCCAGCTTTGATATCTTCCTGGATTTCTGCCAATGCACCCAGTAAATCTTCACATTCCTGATTGGTAATCAAGCCAATTTTAGCAAGCATTTTTGCCTGCGCGATATTTCCTGTGACATCATGTTTTGCTAAAATCAAATCTAATTCACGGTCGTTTCCAACAGTAAATAAGTCGATTTGTTTATCAGTTGGTATTCCTTTTTCCCAAAGTTTCATAATTCTGTGTTTTTATTTCGCAAAGATTCTCAGAGAATACCCAGAGATTCGCAAAGTTATTTTTTATTGAAAAAATTAATCCGTAATTCTTTTTACTTTTTGGTCAACTAATTGAATGATTTCGTTAAAATTATCATTTCCAACTTCAACTTGTGATAAAATATAAGATGAAAAGTTGCCAACATTCAAATCAAGAAATATATTATTTTCAATTATTCGATATCCTTTAAATGCAATCCAGTTGATCTTTGCATCATATTTATAATCTTTGTATCTAAAATATTCGTCATTAAATTCCCAAATACTTTTTTCACTTATTTCAATTTGTTTTATGATTTCGTTTTCTGTTATGGTAAAATAATTTAGCTTGCTTTTTTTATATGCAGATTGGATTCTGTAAAATTCTATAAAACCATAAATTGAAAATGCAATTAAAATGTAACCAATATTATCATTGCCATAAATTATAAGAAATCCAAGCAGAAATAATACTATTGAAGTTAACAATGTTTTTTTGTTTTTTTTAATTGTTTTTTTCCAAACGAAATCAAAATTTAATTTGACCTGATTTTTATAGATTTCTTCGATAAATGGAATTTCAAATTTCATTTGTGAATTCTGTTAGCCCCGATAGCAGCGAAAATCCTTTTATTTTTTTCTTTAAAAAATAAAAGATTGCAGCGAATAGCGGGATTAGCTACTAAATATTTTTAAAGAAATCAGTTAGTATTTTGATGTACAATTCGACTCCTTCTTCGATTTCGTTTAGATAAATAAATTCGTCTGCCGAATGCGAACGCAAACTGTCTCCAGGCCCTAATTTTAATGATTTACAGTATAAAACGGACTGATCTGAAAGGGTAGGAGAGCCATAAGTGGTTCTTCCTAAAGCGATTCCGGCTTGAACTAAACCATGAGAAACAGGAATAGAAGAAGCGTTTAAGTGCATGGAGCGAGGATTGACTTCGGCATTTACATTTTCTCTTACAGTTTTTAAAATTTCAGTGTTATTATAGCAGTCGTTTACACGAATATCCACTACTAATTCGCATTCTGACGGAACTACGTTGTGTTGTTTTCCGGCATTAATCTGGGTTACGGTCATTTTTACAGGACCTAAAACCTCAGATATTTTTTCGAATTGGTAGTTTTTAAACCATTCAATTACCGGCATTGCATTGTAAATAGGATTGTCGGGATTATTGTGAGCCGCGTGACTGGCGGTTCCGTTTACTTTAACATCCAAAACTAATAAGCCTTTTTCGGCTACGGCTAATTGCATTAAAGTTGGCTCACCTACAACAGCACATTCTAATTCCGGTAAATGTTTTAAAACACTGTTCAATCCATTTTTACCGCTGCTTTCTTCTTCTGCCGAAGCTACTACTACGATATTGTATGGTAAATTTTCGCTGGCATAAAAATGTGTAAAAGTTGCAATCAAAGATACCAAACAACCTCCGGCATCATTACTTCCTAAACCAAATAATTTTCCGTCTTCAACGATGGCTCTAAATGGATCTTTAGTGTAAGATTTATTAGGTCTTACCGTATCGTGATGGGAGTTTAAAAGTATAGTTGGTTTGTTTTTGTCAAAATTTTTATTGAAAGCCCAAATGTTATTGTTTTCTCTTTCGAAAGGAATGTTATTTTGAGTAAACCAATTTTCGATTAAAAGTGCTGTTTGATCTTCTTCACTTGAAAAGGAAGGAGTTTCAATTAGCGCCTTTAATAACGCAATGGCTTCTTGGGTAAGAGTTGCTATGTTTTTCATTTACTTTTCTTTGGACACGAATTACACGAATTTTCACTAATTTATTTGTGCAAATTTGTGTTTGATTTTTTTATAACTGAATTGTCGTGCAAATTGAATTTTTGTTTTGTAACATTCTGTGATGACCAATTCGTATTTTTTGAACGCCTTTAGTCAGGCTGTTGAAGCAGTTGTCTAATTTTGGAATCATTCCTGAATGAATAGCACCTTCTTCTTTTAGTTGCGAATAAAGAGCGGAATTGATTTGCGGGATTACTGAATTTTCATCATCAACATCTGTTAAAACACCCGCTTTTTCGAAACAATAGTTCAAAGTAACTTCAAAAACTTCTGAAGCTGCAATGGCTAATTCACTGGCAATGGTGTCAGCATTAGTATTTAATAATTGCCCGTTTTTATCGTGCGTTATGGCACAAAAAACAGGGACAATTCCGCTATTGATTAAAGTTTGCAATAAAGGCGTATTTACTTTTTGAACATCACCTACAAAACCGTAATCAATGGTTGGATGATTTCTTTTGGTCGATTGGATTAAATTTCCATCTGCACCCGAAAATCCCATAGCATTGGTGTTATTTGCTTGCAATTGAGCAACAACATTTTTGTTGATTTCACCGGCGTAAATCATTACTACTACATCCAGCATAGGTTTATCGGTAATTCTTCGTCCTTCGATCATTTGAGGGACTAAGCCAATACTTTGTGCCATTTTGGTAGCTGATTTTCCTCCTCCGTGAACCAAAATTTTATTGCCTTCGATTTTAGAAAAATCAGAAAGAAATTGTGTTAATTCAGCTGGATTATCTATAATGTTTCCACCAATTTTGATGATGGATAAGGCTTGCTTATTTTTTCCCATTTTCCAATATTTTTTGCAATACTAATTGAGCTGAATAAGTTCTATTGTTAGCTTGTTCAATAACAACTGAATTTTCGCTGTCAATAACTTCGTCAGTCACAATTACATTACGTCTTACAGGCAAACAGTGCATGAATTTAGCATTATTAGTCAAAGCCATTTTCTCGGCAGTAACAGTCCAATTTGGATCCGTATTCGTGATTTTACCGTAGTCGTTATAATTACTCCAGTTTTTGGCATAGATAAAATCGGCATTTTCGAAAGCCTTATTTTGATCGTATTCAATTACTGAATCTTTTGTGATTTCAGGATTTAGTTCGTATCCTTCAGGATGTGTAATTACAAAATCCATGTCTTTTTGCTTTTGCATCATTTCCACAAAAGAATTCGGAACTGCCTGCGGTAAAGCTCTAGGATGTGGCGCCCAGGTTAAAACTACTTTTGCTCTGTGTTTGGTTTTGTGTTCCGCCATTGTAATCGCATCAGCAAGCGATTGCATCGGGTGTCCTGTAGCACTTTCCATATTGACAACTGGTACAGAAGCATATTTTAAGAATCCGGAAATAACCGTTTCGGCATTGTCTTTTTCTTTATCAATTAATCCTGCAAAAGCTCTAATTGCGATAATATCACAGTATTGAGAAACAACGGCAGCAGCTTCTTTGATGTGTTCTGATGAACCTTGATTCATCACGGCTCCATCCTGAAATTCCAGTGTCCAGCCTTCGCTGTTAAAATTCATCACAATTACATCCATTCCCAAATTCATAGCTGCTTTTTGCGTACTCAAACGGGTTCTTAAACTGGAATTAAAGAATAACATTCCTAAGGTTTTGTTTTTTCCTAATTTTTTCTTTTTAAGCGGATTTTTTTTGATTTTTAAAGCTTGTTTCACCCATTTGTCGAGTGAATCTATGTTTTGAATGGATATAAAGTTCATAATTGTAAATAATTTGTACGCTGTTAAAAGGATAATAGCGGATTTTATATTTCGTTTTATTATTTGTACGCTGATTAAACGGATTCGCTATCGCGAAGACACAGATAAAAGCGGATTTCTTTATTTTAATGCTGATTATACAGATTCGCTTAAGCGAAAATACGGATAATAGCGGATTTTATTTTCTGTTATTTTCAAATATTTTTCGTTTGAATTCTGGTTTTTTTCCAAAATTTAAAAGTAAACCAACTTCACATTCGGTAGCTCTTAAATAGTTCAAAATTTGATTTTCAAAATCTTTAACTATATATTCAGCTGCTTTCAATTCGAGTATAATTGTATCTTCTACTATTAAATCGGCATAATATTCTCCAACTTCAACTCCTTTGTAAAAAACGGCTATTCTTTTTTGAGCTTCGACATTAAGCCCTTTATTTTTTAATTCTAAATACAAAGAATTTTGATATACTTTTTCTAAAAAGCCATAACCTAATTCGTTATACACTTCATAAAAAGTTTTTAAAATGACATCTGTTAATTCTTTATGTTTCAAAGTCATTTTAAAAATCTGTGTTTATCTGTGTTTTCGCGATAGCGAATCTGTGCTATCTGTGTTCCAATCTATACAATCTTTGTAAACGCAATTTCGTTTTTTAATGCTTTCAGGATAAAATTATCATTTAAGCCGTTGACAACCCAGGTTTCAATTTTTGCTTCTTTTGCAATCGCAGCCGAATCAATTTTAGACTGCATTCCACCGGTTCCGTGAGAAGATTTAGAATCGCCAATTTCTTTTTGCAAAACCTTTAAATCTGTTACTAATTCAATGGTTTCAGGAAATTCGTCATGAATTGATGCTTTGGTGTAAATTCCATTGGTATTAGTGGCAATAATTAAAATATCTACTTTCAGTAAAACAGCAGTTAAAGCTGCTAATTTATCGTTGTCACCAAATTTAATTTCATCCGTTGCAACGGTATCATTTTCGTTGATAATCGGGATGTAATTGTTTTTTACTAATACATTTATGGTGTTGACGATGTTCTTCTTGGTTTGTTCTTTTTCAAAATCAGAATAAGAAAGCAAACATTGCGAAGTATTTAAACCTAAATCTTTGAAATTTTCATTGTAAATCCGCATCAAATGAGGCTGACCGATAGAAGCCAAAGCTTGTTTTACAAAAACATCTTTGTCGTTATTATCTAATTTTACAAATTGTTTTGCCGCAGCAATGGCTCCTGAACTCACGATAATAAATTCGTATTCATCGTTCAAAGCCGCTATCTGCATACCAATATCTTCAATCTTTCCTCTCGAAATATGATTGGTTTCTTTGGTTAGCGTATTGCTTCCTAATTTTAATAAAATTCTTTTTTTTGCCATGTTTTTAACCACAAAGGGCTTTATTTAACCACAAAGGACACAAAGTAATCGCAAAGTGCACAAAGTTTTATTTAATTCAATGTCAATTTCAAAAAAACAATTTCAATTTCAAACTGAGTACTGCATTCTGAAATCTGATCACTGCAACTGCTATCTGATTTGTCCGTCTCCGTAAATATACCATTTATTGGTTACCAGATGCTGTAAACCAATTGGTCCGCGTTGGTGCAATTTATCAGTACTGATGGCTAATTCTCCACCTAAACCAAATTGTCCACCATCGGTAAAACGGGTAGAAGCATTATGATAAACCGAAGAAGCATCCACATTCTCCATAAATTCCTGTGCTAAATCTTCGCTTTCAGTAATGATAGAAGCAGAGTGACCTCCACAATATTTATTGATTTTAGCAATCGCTCCCTGATTAGAATCAATCGTTCCAAGTACAATTTTATAATCTAAAAATTCTTCGTACCAAATCAAATCGTTTTCTATTGTAGGTACCTGAGTAGCTTTTGCGAAAGCGTCATCTCCTAAAACAGCCACATTGTATTCTTTTAATTTTGCAACTAATTGATTAGCAAATACTTCCCAATTAGGTAAATTAGTATCAATTAAGACCTTGTCTAAAGCATTACAAACCGAAATATTAGACGTTTTTCCATTGATAATAATGTTCATCGCTTTTTCTAAATCGGCATCGGCATTGACATACACAAAGTTATTTCCACGACCGCTTACAATCACTGGGCAAGTAGCGTGTTTTTTAGTAAATTCAATTAATTTTTCGCCACCACGTGGTACAATTAAATCTACTTTTTGAGTTGGATGTTCTAAGAAAGCTTGAGTTTGAGCTCTGTCATAATTCAAATATTCTACCCAGTCAGTCGAAACTCCATTGCTTTCTAATGCTTGGTGCCAAAGGCTCACAATTTTTTGATTCGAAAGCAAAGATTCTTTTCCGCCTTTCAAAAGGATTTTGTTTCCTGATTTAAAAGCGATTCCTCCCGCCTCAACAGTTACGTCAGGACGAGATTCGTAAATGATTAAAATAGTTCCAAAAGCAGCCGTTTTATTGCTGATTTTCATTCCGTTTTCGTGAGTGAAAGTAAAACGAACATGACCTACCGGATCTTCCTGACTGGCTAATTGTTGCAATGAAAGAATCATGCCGTCTACTTTAGCATCATCAACAAGCAAACGTTTTTCCATAGCTAAATCTTCACCATTATAATTGGCTAAATCCTGCTGATTGATGGCTTTTAAAGCTTCTCTTTCTTGTTCTAAAAGTGTCGCCATAGTTGTTAATACAGCATTTCTTTTTTCTATGGATAATAATGTGTTCATCTTTATGATTTAGTTGACAAAATATAATTTTTTAAAAATTAACCATATAAGACATATAAGTTCATTTAAGTTAAATGAATTGAAAAAACTTCTTATATTTTCTTATATGCCTTATATGGTTAAAAAATTATATCTGTATGTTTTATTTTTTCAATTCAGCTAAGGATTCCTGTAGCGCCACGATAAAAGTATCAATGGCATCTTTAGTAATCGTCAAAGGAGGAAGAATTCTCAATAAATTCTTATTGTTGGCTCCACCCGTGAAAATATGTTTTTCGATAATCATTTTCTTTCTCAAAGCACTCACGTCAAAGTCAAATTCAACACCTAACATCAATCCTCTTCCTTTTACTTTGATAATTTCAGGAATTACTTTGATTGCTTCAAAAAAGTATTCTGATACTTTATTAGTATTTTCGATTAATTTTTTGTCAGCCATCACGTCTAAAACTGCAATTCCGGCAGCACAGGCTAAGTGACTTCCTCCAAAAGTAGTTCCTAATAAACCATAACTCGCTTGGAATTTTGGAGAAATCAAAACGCCTCCAATTGGGAATCCGTTCCCCATTCCTTTAGCTGTAGTTACAATATCAGGATTGATTCCGTGGTGTTGAAAAGCAAAGAATTTTCCGCTTCTTCCGTAACCTGATTGTACTTCGTCCAAAATTAAAACAACATCATTTGCCTTACACGCTTTTTCCAAAGCCTGAAAGAATTCAGTTGTTCCCTGATCTAAACCACCAACTCCCTGAATAGGTTCGATAATTACAGCACAAACATCTCCTTTTTGTAATTCAGCTTCTACCAATTCAATTTGGTTCAATGGCAAAAATGTAACTACTTGCTGTGCATTGATAGGAGCAACAATTTTCTTGTTGTCCGTAACTGCAACAGCGGCAGAAGTTCTTCCGTGAAACGAATTATCAAAAGCAATTACTCTTGATTTGTTTGTATGGAAAGAAGCTACTTTTAAAGCATTTTCATTAGCTTCAGCACCAGAACTACATAAAAACAAACTGAAATCAGTCAAGCCTGAAGCTTTTCCTAATTTTTCAGCTAATTCTACCTGCAATGGGTTTTGGATAGCATTCGAGTAAAAACTCAAATTATCCAATTGTTCTTTTACTTTCGCAACATAATCCGGTTGCGTATGTCCGATAGAAATTACTCCGTGACCAGAGTATAAATCTAAATATTCGATTCCTTTATCGTCGTAAATAGTGCAATCTAAAGCTTTTACAGGCGTAATAGGATATAATGGGTAAACGTCAAATAAGTTCATTTTTTTTAGTTTTTAGAAAGAGAAAAGAAAATAGAATAGAGAAAAAAAGACTAAATCTTGGTTATCATTTTAAAAGTCTGTATTCTATTATCTATATTCTTTTTTCTATTAATTATTAGAATCCACTAGGTTTCAAATGCAATCCTGTAGTTTCATCCAATCCAAACATTAAATTCATGTTTTGAACGGCTTGTCCTGAGGCACCTTTGAGTAAATTATCAATAACTGAAGTAATTAAAACCCGGTTTCCTTTTTTCATTAAACTAATAATACATTTGTTGGTTTGAACTACCTGTTTCATATTGATGTTAGTAGTAGTAACCGTTACAAATGGCTGATCGGCATAAAAAGCTTCGTATTTGGCAACCAAATCTTCTAAACTCTCTTCCGATTTTGTATATAAGGTTGCAAAAATTCCTCTTGGAAAATCTCCTCTGTTTGGAATAAAAATTAATTCATCAGTATAATCAGCTTGTAACTGTTTTAAACTTTGGTTGATTTCGCCCAAATGCTGGTGTTCAAATGCTTTATAGTGAGAGAAATTGTTGTTTCTCCAGCTAAAATGTGAAGTAGCTGCTAAGCCAACTCCGGCACCTGTACTTCCTGTTGTTGCGTTGATATGAACATCTTCGCTCAATAATCCATCAGCTGCTAATGGCAATAATGCTAATTGAATAGCTGTAGCAAAACAACCCGGATTAGCAATATATTGTGCTTGTTTAATATCGGTTTTATTCAGTTCAGGTAAGCCATAAACAAATGATTTTCCGTCGAATTCTTTATCTTTTGTCAAACGGAAATCATTTCCTAAGTCGATGATTTTTGTCGTTTCAGAAAATTTGTTGTTCTCTAAAAACGAAATTGATTTTCCGTGTCCTAAACACAAGAAAAGCACATCTACATCAGGATTGATAGTGTCGGTAAAATTCATTTCGATGTCACCCATCAAATCGTGATGCGCTGTCGAAAGTGGTTTCCCGGCGTTAGTTGTACTGTAAACAAAATCTAATTTGGCATTTGGGTGAAACATCAGAATTCTAATTAATTCTCCTGCTGTATATCCTGAACCTCCAATTATTCCAATAGTAATCATAATCGTTTGTTTTGCATTTTAAACCATTAAGAAATTAAGTTTCATTAAGCTAAATGTCTTTTAATTACTTAATATTTTTTTATAGTGAATAAATTAACCACGAAGAACTCAAAGAAGGCACAAAGTTCACAAAGCTTAGTGTGCTTTGCGCCTTCTTAGCGAACTTTGCGGTAAAACCTTTTACTCGTAACTCTCTTTATTTACTGAAGAGAAAATATTTTGAGCGTTTCCTAATATTTTGATAAATCCTTTTGCATCATCTGATGTCCAGGCATTGTTCATTTCTCCGTATTGACCAAAACCAGTGTTCATCAAATCGTTTTCAGACTCGATTCCGTCTAATGAAAAGTGGTAAGGTTTCAATGAAACCGTTACTGTTCCATTCACTGTTTTTTGAGTATCTTCAAGGAAAGTTTCGATGTTTCTCATAACAGGATCTAAAAATTGACCTTCATGAAACAACATTCCGTACCAGTTTCCTAACTGCTCTTTCCAGTATTGTTGCCATTTTCCAAGAGTGTGTTTCTCTAATAAATGGTGTGCTTTGATGATAATCAATGGAGCAGCAGCTTCAAAACCAACTCTTCCTTTAATTCCGATAATGGTATCACCTACGTGAATGTCTCTACCAATAGCGTAAGCATTAGCTAATTTTTCTAAAACAACAATGTTGTTCGATGGTTTGTCAGCAACACCGTTTACAGCTACTAATTCTCCTTTTTTGAATTCTAAAGTTACTTTTTCTTCCCCTTCCTTTGTTAATTGAGAAGGATATGCTTCACCAGGTAATGGTTGGCTGGAAGTCAAAGTTTCTTTTCCTCCAACACTTGTTCCCCAAAGTCCTTTATTGATAGAATATTGTGCTTTTTCCCAAGAATAATGTACTCCGTTTTTAGAAAGATAATCTACTTCTTCCTGACGAGATAATTTCAAGTCACGAATAGGAGTGATGATTTCGATTTCAGGAGCGATAGTTTGGAAAATTAAATCAAAACGAATTTGATCATTTCCTGCACCGGTACTACCGTGAGCGATAGCGCTGGCACCAACAGATTTAGCATATTTAATAGCTTCTATAGCCTGAAAAACACGTTCAGCACTTACTGATAATGGATACGTATTGTTTTTTAAGACATTACCATAAATAAGGTATTTAATCGCTTTATCATAATACTTATCTAAGATGGTAAGGTTAGCGTGCTTAGCACTTCCTAACTCATACGCTCTGTCTTCGATAGCTTTTAATTCGGCATCATCAAAACCTCCTGTATTAATTAATACGGTGTGAACTTCATATCCTTTTTCATTTTTTAAATATTTAAGGCAATATGAGGTATCTAAACCTCCACTATAAGCTAATACAACTTTTTTCATTTTTCTTGATCTATTGGCTATTTGCGATTCTGTTGTTAAGCTTCGCAATTAGCTGATTATATATAAATTTGTTTTATTCCTTTTCTTTATTCTAAAAACAATGCTTGTTTGATTTTTTTTAATCGGTTCCAAATCCTAACATTGAACGGATGCTTAGGCGGATCTTTTGGCTTTTCGGCTGGATCGTAAAGCATACCGGTGCATAGACACATTTTGTAGTCTTTACTTTTTAGTATTTCAAAATTGGTACAGGTTTTACAACCGGACCAAAATGTAGGATCGCTGGTTAATTCAGAAAAAGGAACCGGTTTGTAACCTAAATCAGAATTGATTTTCATTACCGCTAAACCAGTTGTGATTCCAAAAACTTTAGCGCCTGGGTATTTTTTCAAAGAATAATTAAAAACGAAGGTTTTAATTTTCTTAGCTAAACCTAAATTTCTAAAATCAGGATGTACAATTAATCCGGAGTGAGCAACAAATTTACCATGTTGCCAACTTTCGATATAGCAGAAACCAGCAAAATCACCGTTTTTATCCAAAGCAATAACGGCATCCCTGTTTTCCATTTTCTTTTGGACATACTCAGGAGTTCTTTTTGCTATTCCGGTTCCTCTCAATAGGGCAGACGTTTCTATAGTATCACAAATAATTTGTGCATACTTAAAATGTTCTTCCTGAGCTATAACAATAGAGATATTCATTTCAAAAGATGAATTTTGGGTTAAAAAATGTGAAATAATTATATTTTAATACTGAACCTTTTTTGAAATTGACTGCAAAATTAACATAATAAAACCAACAAGAAAAAATGTAGGAATATAAAATGAATAAAATTTTGTTTTTAGGATGGGTTAATCCAACGGATAACGATTGTAATTTCAATTTGGTACTAATAAATAATGAATAATTAAACGAAAACTATTTAGATACTATACAAGTATCCGTACTTCGGGCGAAGTAACTGGTTCGTTTAACCGTGACAAAAAGGTAATATGTGCACTTTTATAATTCATTGGTGCAAAAGTACACATATTTTTCAAACTGAACATCGTTTTATAATTTATTTTAACATTTGAAGTTTTGTGTCAAAGGTTTGAAATAGATTGTTTTAAAACTAAATTACTTGGTTGAAATTATCAAAAACGTCAGTTCGAGTGTTTTTTGCGTAATGAAATGAAGCAAAAAATGTATCGAGAACCATTTTGATGGTGAATTTTCTTTTTTGCTTGATCAAAAAAGAAACAAAAAAATCAAGTCTCGCGCTTCCTCGTCGGTCAAATTAGTTTTCGAATGCTAAAAGAAAAGAACTCGCTAACGCTCAAACAGCTTTTCTTTTTACACATTCTTCAAACATTTGACACTCGACTGCGAAAGCTAAGGACAATGAACCCGTTAAATAAAGTAATTTGCACAACCTGCCTGTCGACAGACAGGTTTACGGTTAAAAAAAGCCGTCCCAATTTTTTGGGACGACTCTTATGATTTTATATAAGGAGTAAATTAGTTTGCTTAACTGATATTATTGAATTTTATTCTTTACTAAAATTCCTTTTAATTTGGCTTTCAAATCTTCGCCGGTATTGTAAATCATTTGTTCGTTGCTTGGAAACGGAAGTAATTTTCGATCAAAATAGCTGTAATAAGATTCTTCAGTTGCTCTTTTATCGCCTTTGTAAGTGGAATATCCGTTAGTAAAAACAGATTCAGCGATTAAAGGAAAAGATTGTAATAATTGTTTGTTTTTAAAATCAACGTAATCCACATTGGCGGTAAGCTGACATCCTTTGTTTTGATTGAATTCATTAACCCGTATGGTGACAGTTTTTAAGTTATCAACCTTAATAATATTTCCTTTATCATCTTTAACTACTTTACCGTCTTTGTCTAAAAGGTCTTTCACACCGTCTTTGATTATTTTTTCTTTAACAAATTCTTTCTCTTTAATTTGTTCGGGAGTAATGTTGATTTCTTTGAAGTTTACAATTATTTGATAATCATATTTAGTTGCTTTTTGGATGCTGTTGTGGTAAGCTGTCCATTTGTCATTCATTCCTAAAGTATTGAAATCCAATAAATCGTTTTGCAAAGCCATAGGAATCACCATATTCGTTTGATTACGCAAAACTACGTTAACATAATATCTTCCTTTATTCAGCGCTTCTTCCTGTAATTGCAAAGTGTTTAGATAATTAGGATTAATTTGGTTTAAATATTCTAAATCGTCATAGGCTTTTCTAAAATCCATTTTGTTGGTTGACTTTAGTAAGGCTTGGCTATTTGCATATAAATACTTGGATAGAGCAATTTTACTATCTACAATTTGTTTGTTATAATTATCGAAAGAAAATTTAGCTGTCTTGCCTTCTTTAAGAAGTTGCAACGGCAACAAAGGTTTTATTTTTTCCTGACGATTGTCTAATTGAATGTAAGTATTGTAGATTTTCTCTAAGTTAGCCGGGTTTTTGTCTTGTTCGAGTAAATTCAAACTGTTTAAATCTCTTTCTTTTGCTTTAAAAAAAGCTTCTTCAAGCAGATAAACATAATCCTGATTCCCTTTTTTATCTTTATTCGAACGCAAATTAGAAACAGCATTATCAATAGCTTCGTCATAATTCCCTGAAGTCAACAAATTACGCGTTTGTTTTACACCACAGGCAGTCAGAAATAATAAAGTGATAAGTAAGAGTAGTTGTTTTTTCATTTTCTAAATTTTAGACAAATATATTTTTTTAATTAGGAATAAATCAATTTTTAGGATTGAAATCCGAGCTTAATTTGAATTCAAAACAAAAGCCATCAAAAATGAATTTGATGGCTTTTAGAAATATAAAAAGGTTTGTGTTAGTGAGCCGCGCCTTCGGTTTCGATATGAGAAATACCTTGTTGTTTTAGGATTTTTGGACAATAGAAACCATAAAAAGCCAAATAAGCAAATCCAATTAGTGGTACGATATAAGAAAAGTGCGTCCATGAAATTCCCATTATTCCTCCCGGATTTGTCAGGTCAAAATCGCAAATACTTCCCTGAATTAATGGAATTACACCACCACCCAGAATCATCATAATAAGGAAAGAAGAAGCTTTCCCGGTATTTTTTCCTAATCCGGCTATGGCCAAGTCAAAAATAGAAGGCCACATGATCGATAAGAACAATCCTCCTGAAATGAAGAAGAATTTAGCTATTTCTTTATCAGGAAATACAAGACCAATAAACATCATTAATAAGCCTGAAATTCCATAAAGCATCAATGTTTTTCCAGCATTTTTCCCACCAATAAAGCTGACAATAATGAAAATTAATATCCAAATTGGGTAAATATAAAATGCTGATACATCGTGTTGTGCAAAAATATTAGCCCCAATTATAACTCCAAAAGCCAATGCGGGTACAATGAATTTTAATAAAAGATTAGTGGTTTTTGAAGTATTAAAAACATTTACACCTCCGTTCCAACGTCCAATCATCAAACTTCCCCAATACAAGGCGATAAAAGGAGGAATGGCTTCTTCCAGAATATTTCCAAATTCGGCAGTTTTTAATAAAGCAGGTAGGTTACTGATGATGGTTACTTCGGTTCCAACATAAATAAAAATGGCTAACATTCCCAAGTATAATTGAGGATAATCCATGATGTTGAAATTTTTATGACCGTGTTCAATCTTTGCTTCTTCTTGTTTTACAGGATCTTCAATTTTAGAAAAAACCATAAAAAGCGCTACTATTATGAAAGCACAACCTAAGATGATAAAAGGTAATTTGATGTCTTCCAGTGAAAGTGCTGTTTTTTTATTGTCTCCCATTCCAAAAAGTGCAATTCCTAATAAAATAGCTCCAATAGTTGTTCCGAATGAGTTGACACCACCGGCCAAAGTTAAACGGTGTGCACCAGTTGCCGGGCTTCCCATTTTAATTGCTAACGGATTAGCAACAATCTGTTGGATTGAAAATCCTAAACCTACCGTGAATAAAGCCGTCAAAAAGAAAGGAAAACTTTCCATTGTGGCAGCGGGAACAAATAAAAATGAACCAAAAGCTGAAAGCGTTAAACCTGCTGCCAGTGTTTTTTTATAACCAAATTTTTGTAAAACATCCGATTTTAATGAAATCAGAAAAAAGATGATGGAACCTACAAAATAAGCGGCATAAAATGCCCAGGCCACTAATTGCGATTGTACCTGCGAAAGGGTGAATACTTTTTTAAAGACCGGGATTAAAATATCATTGGCTGAACCAACAAATCCCCAGAAGAAGAATACAGTTACCAGCGAAAGAAATTGACCCCATTTGGTTTGTGAATTTTCAGAATTCATAATTTTTTAGTTGTTATTTTTGGTTATGTGTTTTTTTAGCATTAACGTAAAAGTATTTTTAATTTTTTTGTATTCAAAAAGTTACATTCTGTTTTTAAGGCTAAAAAGAGGTTTTTTCGACGAAACGTATAAATTATACATATTTTCGACAGAATTGTACATGTTTTTGTTTTTTAAAATGTAAGTCTTTGCTTTCTTTTTTAAATTTAGTCAGCAGATTTTAAATTGCTATCTTTAGAAGTGATAAGATTTGATTAAATTACAATTACTAAAAATTGAAATATTATGAGATACTTGCCTGTGTTTTTATTAATTGTTTTTGTTTCCAATGCCCAAATTAAAAAAGAGCAACTCAATTTAATGCCCTGGCCTCAAAAAGTGGAAGTTGGTTCTGCTGTGTTTTCGTTGAATAAGGATTTTAAAATAAATATTACAGGTAATCCGGATGTCAGGATTTTTAAATCTGCAACCCGGTTTTTGAGAAGATTGGACGACAGAACCGGTTTGTTTTTAAATCAGGCTTTTGTTAGCAAGATAAATGAATTTCCCGAAGCCGAATTACAAATCAATTGTTTGCGCAATGGCAAAGTGGGATTGCAGGAAGACGAAAGTTACCATTTATCTGTTGTTTCGAATAAAATCCAAATAAATGCCACGACCGATTTAGGTGCTTTGCATGCTTTAGAAACTTTGTTGCAATTGTTACAAAATAACGGAACTGAATTTTATTTTCCTGCGGTTGAGATTACTGATACGCCAAGATTTGCATGGAGAGGTTTGATGATTGATGCATCAAGGCATTTTCAGCCGGTGGATGTTATTAAACGCAATCTTGACGGAATGGCTGCGATGAAAATGAATGTTTTCCATTGGCATTTAGCCGATAATCAGGGTTGGAGAATTGAAATAAAAAAATATCCTGAACTGACTGAATTAGCTTCGGATGGGGATTTTTATACACAGGAAGAAATTGCAGCTATCGTAAAATATGCCGATGACAGAGGGATTATGGTAGTTCCTGAAATTGATGTTCCGGGGCATGCTTCGGCATTATTGACTGCTTTTCCTGAAATTGGCAGTAAAACAGATGGAATTCCTTATGCCGTATCGAGAAAATCTGGCATTCACGATGCAGTTTTAGATCCAACGAATCCTAAAACTTATCAGATTTTAGGCGATATTTTTGCTGAAGTCTGTCCGTTGTTTCCAAGTCCTTATTTTCATATTGGTGGAGATGAAAACAACGGAAAAGAATGGGATGCCAATCCTAAAATTCAAGCCTTTAAAAAGAAAAATAATTTAGCTTCAACTCATGATTTGCAGACTTATTTTAATATGAAATTGGTTCCAATGTTGAAAAAACAGGGCAAACAATTGATGGGCTGGGAGGAAATCATGACCAAAGACATGTCTAAAGAAGCTATTATTCATGCCTGGAAAGCGGTAAGCCCCGGTAAAGAATTAGAAAGTGCTTTAGTGAGAGCTGCTAAAAGCGGTTTTAAAACGGTGTTATCGACGGGTTATTATATCGATTTAATGTTGTCTGTAGATAGCCATTATTTGAATGATCCGATGCCAAAAAACGTAGTTTTTACCGAAGAAGAAAAAGCCAGAATTTTGGGAGGCGAAGCGACTATGTGGAGCGAACTGGTAACTCCGTTGAATATTGATTCCCGAATTTGGCCCCGAACAGCCGCCATTGCCGAAAGATTATGGTCGAATGATACGGTGAAGGATTTAGAAAGTATGCACAGAAGATTAAAACAAATTTCGTTTCGATTAGAAGAAATAGGTTTGATACACATTAGAAACAAAGAAGTGATTTTGAGAAATATTGCTAATTATCAGGACACCAAAGTATTGAATGATTTTACCAATATTTGTGAACCTTATAAAGTGTATAAACGCAACGGAGGTGGGAAAAAATATTTTATGTATTCTCCTTTAACCTTATTTGCTGATGCCTGTAATGCTGATGCTTCGGACGCTTATGAATTTAATAAATTGGTTAATCAATACCTGATCGATAAAGATCAACTCTCGCAAAATGAAATTGTATATTATTTGAAAAAATGGATTAATATGAATGATGAATTGATTGTAATTAGTAAAAATGCACCTTTAATTCAACCGGTTTTACCAATGGCGCAGCAGTTAAGTGTTATTGCTATTGAATTAGTGGCAAACTTAGAAAACAAAAAAGTACTCAATAAAGCGTTAATTCAGGAAAACCTGAAACTGCTCAATGAACGTAATTCCGCCGATGTGGAATTGGCAATTTTTGACAGTTTGAGGAAGTTGGCAGATTTATAAAGTTATTGTTTTTTTTTATTGAATAAGTTGTTATTGATTTTGATTGTGGTCGAACTCGAAAGGATTCGCGCACGAGCGAGGGAGTTGAATTTTTTATTCATTCCGATTGTGATTGATTGCCATAATTAATTCCGTATAGTTGTTAAAACATAAAGGAGACACAATCAGTTTTTTGTCATTTACAAGACTAAAAACATATTCATAATATCCATCACTGATTTTACCTACTTCACTACTATATCCACCTTCGATATGTTCTCTTGTTAAACTTACAATTGATTCAAATGGGATGATTTCTTTTTTGCCAGAAAGTAATTTCTTTTTGGTAATAAATTTTTCAGTTACAATTATATTATAAATAGAATTTAAGTTGTTAAGCAACACTAAACACCCGACCATTAGAAGAATGATAATAGGTAAAGTTACATCTGAATCTTTGTTGTAATCAATTTTTTCATCTAATAGTAGAAGCCCTAACCCAAAACAAATAAGTGGTATAAAAACTACTTGTAAAAGAAATAGATTTTCAAATTTTGATGTTACTGTCATTTTGTATATTGTAATTTGTATAAATAATTACTCAATAAAGTTGCTCATTGTTGCGGGCACGAATTGCAAATCCGCTATCGTGTTTTAGTATTTTTATTTAATTTATAATAATGTTTCCTGATGAATCATAATTGAAAACCCAATTACTAAAAGAATTGCGTACTAGGCTGTTAAACGAATAGGTGGTTTCGGTATACTTTCGGAAATTATTATTTGAAAGAGATCTATAAAAGTATTCATTCAAGAGAAAGAGTTTTTTTGTTGGATTAAAAGATTTATCATAATTCTCAAAAGTTCTAATTGTTTTTTCTCCAACATTTATACCATTACGTAACTCGTAATATTCTGTTTTAGATAAATTTCCATTAGAATCAAAATAAAATTTTTCAGAATAGGTTATTATGTAGCTATAATAAGGAATATTAACATCGTAAGGTCTATTTGGGTATGTTGTTATGATTTCTGTTAGTTTATTATTAGCATATTTATAAAACATTTTTTTAGATCTTTCATTATAATAGATGTCAGGAATTTCCCTGATTGTAATTTGATTTTTGTTATTTAATGTGTAATAATTCGTGTTTTTTGATAAAGGATAATTGTTTGAAGTTGAGAAATCTTCGACAGTAACATTATTGTTGTTGTATGTTAGAGTAGTATATACATCTAGATTGATATAGTTAAAACTCCCATTTTGCTGAATCAATTGAGCAGTTGTTTTTTTTATTAATCTTTTTTTATAGTCATACTCAAATTGAAAATCAAAAATTTCCATTTGTACTGCATTGATTAAATCAATCTTTATACTTGTTATTAAAGCGCCTAGATTTTCAGAATCTAAATTATCGTTATTCGAACAAGAATTCAGAATAATTCCTATAAATAAAATTGTTGCTATTTTTTTCATTTTTTATTAGATGTTACAGCGATTTGAATATAGTTAGATAATAAATATTTTACTTTTTTAAAATTGTTAAACCAACTAAGGAATCTATATTCAAATATATTAAAATATTCCTACAAAAAAGAATAAATGCTAACTTTGGAATCCATTCTTATAAATAGCTATTTTTTTGTACTTTTGCAGCAAATTTTATAAAAAATATTCATGTTAACAGTAAATAATTTATCAGTTCAGTTTGGTAAGCGAATTTTATTCGACGAAGTAAATACCACTTTTACTCACGGTAACATCTATGGTGTCATTGGTGCTAACGGTGCTGGAAAATCCACTTTTCTTAAAATAATTTCAGGTCAGATGGATCCTACTTCGGGACATATTCATTTGGAACCGGGAAAACGTATGTCGGTTTTAAATCAAAATCACAACATGTTTGATGAGCATACTGTTTTGGAAACCGTTTTAATGGGAAATAAAGTGCTGTATGCTGTTAAGAAAGAAATGGATGAACTTTATTTAGACTATAACGATAAAAATGCCGACAGAATTGGAGAATTGCAGGTGCAGTTTGAAGAAATGAACGGTTGGAATGCCGATTCGGACGCTGCATCGATGTTGTCTAACTTAGGAATCAACGAGGAGCATCATTATACTTTAATGGGGGATTTGGAAGGAAAAATTAAAGTTCGTGTGCTTTTGGCGCAGGCGCTTTTTGGAAATCCAGATGTGCTGATTATGGATGAGCCTACCAACGATTTGGATTTTGAAACTATCGCCTGGTTAGAAAACTTCTTGGCTAATTATGAAAATACAGTAATTGTGGTTTCTCACGACCGTCACTTTCTGGATGCGGTTTGTACTCATATTTCGGATATTGACTTCGGGAAAATTAATCACTATTCAGGAAACTATACGTTCTGGTATGAGTCTAGCCAGTTAGCGGCGAAACAAAGAGCGCAACAAAACAAAAAAGCAGAAGAAAAGAAACAGGAATTGGAGGAATTTATTCGTCGTTTTTCTGCGAATGTGGCGAAGTCTAAGCAAGCGACTTCCCGTAAAAAAATGATTTCTAAATTAAATATTTCTGAAATTAAACCTTCAAGCCGTCGTTATCCTGCTATTATTTTTGATCAGGACCGTGAAGCCGGAGATCAAATTTTGAATGTAGAAAACTTAAGCGCTTCTGTAGAGGGGGAACTTTTGTTTAAAGATGTGAACTTGAACATGGCAAAAGGGGATAAGATTGTTCTTTTTTCTAAAGATTCACGTGCTACTACAGCTTTTTACGAAATTTTAAATGGAAATCAAAAAGCGGATTCCGGAACTTTTGACTGGGGAATTACTACAAATCAGGCCTATTTACCGGCTGAAAATCATTCGTTTTTTGAAAATGATTTGAGTTTAGTAGATTGGTTGCGTCAATATGCTAAAACAGAAGAAGAGCGTGACGAAGTTTTTATTAGAGGATTTTTAGGAAAAATGATTTTTTCAGGAGAAGAAGCTTTGAAAACCAGCCGTGTACTTTCAGGAGGAGAAAAAGTACGTTGTATGTTATCCAGAATGATGATGGAACGCGCTAATATCTTAATGCTTGATGAACCAACAAACCACCTGGATTTGGAATCGATTACGGCTTTCAATAACTCATTAAAAAACTTCAAAGGTTCGGTAATTTTTACCACTCATGACCACGAGTTTGCACAAACTGTAGGTAATAGAGTAGTGGAGTTGACTCCAAACGGAGCCATCGACCGTTACATGACATTTGATGAATATCTGGATGATGAAAAAATTCAGGAACAAAGAAAGAAGATGTACAATTTGTAATGAATTGGAATTAATGATAACAAGCCGTCTCGATACCAATTTGAGGCGGTTTTTTTGTGCTTTTTAAATAGAATTAAAAAAAGGGTTGAAAAAAAATGCTATTTTTGCATTACCCAAGATAACACTTTACTATGACTCAAAAAGTTTTACTCAATTCCAAAGAAGTCAATATTATTCTTCATCGTTTGGCTTGTCAGCTAATTGAAAAACACCTCGATTTTAAAGATACCATTTTGATAGGGATTCAACCCAGAGGAACTTTTTTAGCCAATCGTCTTAAGGAATTGTTGGAAAAAGAATACGATACTCCGGAGATAAAATTAGGATATTTGGATATTACCTTCTTTAGAGATGATTTTCGAAGAACCGAAAAACCATTAGAAGCCAATAAAACCAATATCAATTTTATTGTAGAGAATAAGAAAGTCATTTTTATTGATGATGTGTTGTATACAGGCCGAAGTATTAGAGCGGCTTTGACAGCCATTCAGTCTTTTGGAAGACCATCAGAAATAGAATTACTGGTTTTAATCGATAGACGTTTTAGTCGCAATTTACCAATCCAGCCTGATTACAGAGGAAGACAGGTAGATGCAATTAATAATGAGAAGGTAAAAGTGAGTTGGAAAGAAAATGATGGAGAAGACGCCGTGTATTTAGTTACTAATTAAAAACACATTTAACCGTTAAGCAATCTCTATAATAAAATAATAATCGTAAAAGAATGAAAGAATTAAGCGTAAATCATTTATTAGGTATCAAATATATTAACAAAAATGATATTGACCTTATTTTTGAAACAGCGGATCATTTTAAAGAAGTCATCAATCGTCCTATTAAGAAAGTGCCTTCGTTACGAGATATTACCATTGCCAATATTTTTTTCGAAAATAGTACCAGAACCAAGCTTTCATTTGAATTAGCCCAAAAACGTTTATCAGCCGATGTGATTAGTTTTTCGGCAGCACAATCTTCGGTTAAAAAAGGAGAAACCCTTATTGATACCGTGAATAATATTCTTTCGATGAAAGTGGATATGGTAGTGATGCGTCACGCTAATCCCGGAGCGGCTTACTTTTTGTCTAAAAATGTAAAAGCCAGTATTGTTAATGCAGGTGATGGAGCTCATGAACATCCTACACAGGCGTTATTAGACAGTTATTCAATTAGAGAAAAATTAGGCGATGTTGCCGGGAAAAAAGTGGTGATTGTTGGAGATATTTTGCATTCGAGAGTAGCCTTGTCTAATATTTATGCTTTGCAAATGCAGGGTGCTGAAGTGAAAGTTTCCGGTCCAAAAACATTAATTCCAAAACATATTGAATCTCTTGGGGTAAAAGTAGAGCCTAATCTACGAAAAGCCTTAGAATGGTGCGATGTTGCTAATATGTTGCGTGTTCAAAACGAAAGAATGGATGTGAACTATTTTCCTTCAACAAGAGAATATGCACAACAATATGGTGTAGATAAAGCATTATTGGAGTCTTTGAACAAAGAAATTGTAATTATGCACCCGGGACCTATCAACAGAGGTGTCGAAATTACATCTGAAGTAGCTGATTCCGGACAATCGGTTATTTTGAATCAGGTTGAAAATGGAGTAGCTATCAGAATGGCTGTAATTTATCTTTTAGCATCAAAAATTCAGTAAGTAAAAAAATCTTAGTAACTTTAGGTTTTTGTAATCTAACCAATTAAATTTCAAAGCTATGAAAGTAGATCAAAAGGAACATACTATTACAATTAAAGATACTCAGGGTGATTTTACTTCTTTTTTGATGAAGGTTACACATCAATATAAGAGTTATGAAAATCATAATATTATTATTGATCTTTTAGGATACAAAGAAGAATTACCGGTAAGTGATTTGAAATTGTTTCTGCCTTTGTCAAAGAAGCATAAAAAATCTAAAAAGTCTTTTGTAATAGTTGTAGCTGATTTTGATTACAATGCATTACCGGAAAAATTTACTGTAGTTCCCTCTTTGTTAGAAGCTCATGATATTATTGAGATGGAAGAAATAGAGAGAGACTTAGGATTTTAGATTTTAAAGTTCAGATTTTAGATTTTGAATAAATCTTAAATGCTACTTGCTCAATCTAAAATCTAAAAATTAATAATCTTAATGAAATTAACTATTCTAGGCTGTTATGCCGCAACGCCTCGCACAATTACCAATCCTACTGCTCAGATTTTAGAAATAAAAAACAGATTATTTCTTATCGATTGTGGCGAGGGAACACAAGTCCAACTTCGGAAAAACAAAATAAAGTTTTCTAAGATTAACCAAATTTTCATCTCGCATTTGCATGGAGATCATTTCTATGGTTTAATCGGCTTAATTTCCACTTTTTCATTACTCAATCGCAATAACGATTTAGCTATTTATGGTCCTAAAGGAATCAAAGAAATCATCATGTTGCAATTACGATTATCTAATTCCTGGCCTAATTTCGGTTTGCATTTTCATGAATTAACTTCCAATCAAAGTGAGTTAATTTATGAAGACGAAAAAGTGATGGTTAAAACTATCCCATTAAAACATCGAGTGTACACCAATGGTTTTTTATTTCAGGAAAAAATAGATAAAAGAAAATTGAATGTTGAAGCCGTTCAAAAGTACCAAATTGAGAGATGTTATTATCAGAATATAAAAAATGGCAAAGACATTCTTTTAGATGATGGGACTTTAATTAGCAATGAGCAATTGACTTTTGACCCGGAATTACCGCGAAGTTATGCTTTTTGTTCTGATACAGCTTATAGCGAAGCTATATTGCCCATAATTGAAAAAGTCGACGTTTTGTATCATGAAACTACTTTTTTGCAATCAGAAGAGAATTTAGCTGCTAAAACAATGCATTCGACAGCTATAGAAGCAGCTACTATTGCTGAGAAAGCTCAGGTAAAGCAACTTATTTTAGGTCATTATTCTACCCGATATGAAAATATCAATTTGTTTAAAGAAGAAGCTGAGACTGTTTTTTCTAATATTTTATTAGCTGATGATGGTGTGAGCTTTGATTTATAATTATTAATACTAATTACAATATATAATGGAAGATTTAAGTAATTATAGAAGATCTTATGAAAAGAGTGAATTATTAGAATCTAATATTCCTGAAGATCCTATTAATCTTTTTCATCGTTGGTTTCATGAGGTAGAAGATTTTGGCAGTGGTGAAGAAGTGAATGCAATGACAGTTTCGACAATTGGTTTGGATGGATTTCCAAAAGCAAGGGTGGTGCTGTTGAAAAAGTATAGTGAAGAAGGATTTATTTTTTATACCAATTATAATTCAGAAAAGGGGAGAGCTATTGCACAAAATCCAAATGTGTGTCTTTCCTTTTTTTGGCATGGAGCCGAACGTCAGGTTATTATAAAAGGAATAGCCGAAAAGACAGCTGAAATTATTTCAGACAACTATTTTGATTCCAGACCTGACGGAAGCAAATTAGGTGCAATTGTATCCAATCAAAGCGAGGTTATTCCTTCTCGTAATTATTTAGAAGAAAATTTAAAACAGCTGGAGAGTGAATATGATAGTATGGTAATTCCAAGACCCAAACATTGGGGAGGCTATCTTGTTCGTCCTGTGGAAGTTGAATTTTGGCAGGGAAGAGCTAATCGTTTGCATGATAGAATTCGCTATTCTGTTCAGGAAGATTATTCTTGGAAAAAAGAACGATTATCTCCTTAGTTTGTAAGAAAAATATCTTTTTTAAGCAAAAAAGATGTATTTCATCGATTTTTTTTGTAGTTTAACGATAAAGTGTTGTATGTTTGAGTAAGAAATAAGAACAACAACTAACATATTTAAAGAGTTTGCCCCACAATCTACTTTAAACTTAAACTACTAGCTTATGAAAGTAAATTTACTTAGGTTAATGTTACTAATGACGGTGATATTTACAATGAATTCTTGTTCTACTGATTCTTCAGAAGAAACAACTGCTGACAACACTAGTGCTGTAATTGTAGAAAACTATACTTATAGCGCAGCTGAGTTAGAGACAATGAAGTTAATCAATGATTATCGAGTAAGTATTGGTTTAAATCCATTAGAGAAAATAAATCACATATCTTATAAGTCAGAAGAACATGATTTTTATATGATTGATAATAATGTTGTAAGCCATGACGGTTTTGTTTCAAGATCAGAAAACATTATGAAAGTTTTGGGTGCAAAAACAGTTGGTGAAAACATAGCATATAATTATAATAGCCCTCAGGCAGCTTTAACGGCTTGGTTGAATAGTCCAGCTCACAAGCAAAATATTGAAGGGAATTATACACATTTTGGAATTTCTATCAGAGAAAATCCAACAACAGGTAAAAAATATTACACGAATATTTTCGCAAGAATTTAATTGTTTTTTGGTTTTTATTTAATACTAAAGAGAATTTTCCCCAAATCTATTCTCTTAGCATTAAAAAAATAAAGAGGTTGTAAATCCCCAATTACAGCCTCTTTTTTTATTTGTAAAAAACTGAAATGTAGTTTGTTATAATTGTTTTTTTTTGTTGCGTAAGAAAAATAATTGATAACATTTAATTAATGTTAAAATTACACTTGAATTCTGTTTTTTTTTGTGTGTAATCGATTAAACTTGTATGTTTGGCTTGACCAAAAAAAAACAATACCACAAAAAAAACCAACCAAAATTGTATGAAATTAAATTTATTGATTAAAATAATGTCAATTATGGCTTTATTTATGTTAAACTCATGTTCTTCTGACAATGTTGATGCTGAAAATTTAAGTTCTGAAGTTAAACCGGATCTCGTTGTAAATTACACTTACAATACTGCCGAGTTAGAAACTTTGGATTTGATTAATGATTATCGGGCCAGTTTAGGACTAAACCGTTTAGAAAAAATTAATCATATTTCGTATAAATCTGAAGAACACGATATTTATATGATTGATCATAAAGTCTTTAATCATGATGATTTTATTGCTCGTTCTGAAAATATAATGAAAGTATTACGAGCCAAAACGGTTGCCGAGAATATCGCTCTAAATTATACTACTCCTAAATCAGTATTTAATGCATGGCTAAATAGTCCTAAACATAAGGTAAATATTGTTGGTAATTATACTCATTTTGGTATAGCAATTAAAGAAGACCCAGCTACAGGAGAAAAATATTACACTAATATTTTTGCAAAATTATAATTGACTTTTTTAGTTTATTTCAAACAGGCTTGTTTCAAAATTTTGAAACAAGCCTGTTTGAGTTTTAATTTATCCGGTTTTGTATTTATAAGTCTGTAATTTGATGGTGTAATTTCAGCAGAGACATAAAGTTAATCGTAATCAATCAATAATATTTTAAACCTGATAGAATACAATTTTGATTGAAATAAAAGAGTTTATAGAGGACTTTAAAACATTGAAAATTACTTTGGAAGAAAAGGAAGTTTTGTTTAATTAAAATGAAGCAATAAAAAAACAGTTGCAAAATACATTGCAACTGTTTTATATTATTTTCTTATTCAAAGAATAAGGTTTAAATTATTTAGAAAAGTTAATATTATTTGTTTTTGACAGCATTAACTTTTTGTTTTAATTTTTCCAAGATGGAGTTTGCTTTTTCATCTTCACCAATAGCACATAATGATTTTGCATATTGATTATAATATATTGCATCTAAATCAGTTGTCATAGCAAATAACTCGCCGTACCATTTAGCTGCCTTTACCATATCTAAATCGGTATAAAAAGCATTTCCTAATTTTTGAAATAAATCAATTGATTTATATCCTTTTTCCGCCACTCTTTCGTAAGTTTTTGTAACATTTACGTAAGCATAATTCTCACCAACCCTATCGGTTATAAATACCTTTGAATTTTGTGCAAATCCATTATACGATAATAGACTTACTAATATGATAAAATAGATTTTGTCTATTCTCATATTATAAATTTAACTGTTTTTTTTATCATAATTTTATTGGTTTTTTTAGGTTTAAATATAGTATCAATAAAAATATATGTAAATATATAGGGATTAAATATAATAGAAATATTTATATCTAATGCATAATCAGCGTTTTTTTTATATAATCAACTCAATTGATTGTTATTTGTAAAATATGTATTACTAGTATATTTTGGGTTTTTTATAATTAATGTTCTATTTGAAATTTTAAAAGTTATCTATTAAAGAGCTGTAATAATAAATTCGCTTCTTCTGTTCATTTGATGTTCTTCTTCAGTGCATTTTACTCCATCAGAACATTGGTTTACCAGTTGACTTTCGCCATATCCTTTACCAATTAATCGATTTGGATTCACTCCGTTTTTAATTAACCATGCTATAGTAGATTTTGCTCTTCTGTCTGACAAAGATTCATTGTATTTGAAAGAACCACGGCTATCAGTATGCGAGCGAATATCAAGTTTCATTTTTGGGTATTCGTTCAAGACGTCTAATATTTTTTCGAGATCTATAGCGGCTTCAACCCGGATGTCGGATTTATCAAAATCAAAATAAATCCTTTTGATACCAAAACATTTACCTAAATCATCACCCACGGTTACTTTGCATTTTGCTTTTTCTAATGCTAATGGGAAATAGGTTTTTCCATTTTCTTTGGCAATTTTTACTCTTTGTTCAATAGTATTATAATCTGTTCTTTCGGCTCTTACACTATAGTTTTTCCCACATTCTACGGCAAAAGAATAATTCCCTTTTTCATCAGAAGTAGTGGTGTTAATAAGATTGTATTGACTGTCGTATAAGCTTAATTTTGTGTCAGGTAATACTATTTTAGTTTCTATATCGGTTATTTCACCATATAATAGTTGTTCACAAATCAATCTTCGGGTTTCTAAAAATTTATAGATATCGTCAAATCCCTGACCTCCATCTCTATTGGAACTAAAGAAACCTCTTCTGGATTTTGTGTCAATTACATAGGCAAAATCATCTTTAGGAGAATTGGCATCGGCACCTACATTTTGAACCTCATTAAAAGTACCGTTCGCATTCATTTTTGAAACAAAAATATCTAATCCGCCCAGACCCGGATGTCCGTCAGATGCAAAATAAAGTTCTTTCTCATCATTTACAAAAGGGAAAGTTTCACGCCCGGCAGTATTGATTACATTTCCTAAATTTTCAGGATTTCCAAAACTTCCGTCTTCATTTATCTTAACTTTAAAAATATCAGATTGTCCTAAAGTACCAGGCATATCCGAAGCAAAGTATAATGTTTTTTCATCCGGACTTAAAGTAGGATGGGCCGTACTGTAGTTGTCACTATCGAATGATAATGCTGTTGTATTAGTCCATTTTCCATCTACTAAAGTTGATTTATATATTTTTACTAAATTAACGTTGTTTCCATCTTTTCCTTTTTTACCTTCAAGATAATTGTTTCTTGTAAAGTACATGGTTTTGCCATCTTTTGTAAAAATAGGTGTGGCTTCGTGAAATTTTGTATTAATGGATTTGTCAAACTTCTTAGGATTGCCAGGAGTCATTTCATCACCTAAATCAGCAGTATACAAATTGGTAAAGAATTGATCAGTCCATGTATGTTTTCGGTGTCCTAAACTTCCAGTGTCTCTGGCTGTAGCAAAATAGATTTTGTTATCGTATATGGTAGTTCCATAATCAGAATATTTAGAATTGATTCCGGCATTTTCTATTTTATACCTTCCTGAATTTTCTTTTATAGCGTCAAGATAGTTTTCATTTTTTTTGAATAGTTGCCCTCGATTATCATTGTTGGATAATTGAGTGAATTTATTCATCATTTCATTGGCTTTTTCATTTTCACCAATTGAACGTAATGATTGTGAATAGCGGAAATAATATTCAGGCTCTAAATCAGATGTCATGGCAAATAATTCACCATACCATTTAGCGGCTTTATCTAATTCGGCATTGAAATAGTAAGCGTTTCCTAACTTTTGAAACAGTATTGCCGATTTATATCCTTTTTCAGCAACCCTTTCATAAGTTTTTATAGCATTTATATAGGCATAGCTGTCGTATTTTTTATCAGCTGAGGCCAAACTAGCTTTTTGTGAATAAATGTTGAATGAAAAAACACTTATTATAGCTATACAAAGGAGTGTATTTTTTTTCATAATATCTGTTTTTAGAAGAATACTGGGGTTTTTAATTTTTGTTCACTGTATCGGCCTCTGTTTTTTGATTGAATATTTTCATCATTTCATCGGCTTCATTATTTTTATTAATGGATTTTAAAGATCGGGCATATCTAAAATAATATTCAGGTTCTAAATCAGTAACGGTGGTCATGGTAAATAATTCGCCATACCATTTAGCTGCTTTATCTAATTCCTCATTGAAATAATAGGCATTTCCTATTTTTTTTAGCATATCAGCCGATTTATACCCTTTTTCGATTACTCTTTCATAGGTTTTTAATGGATCTACATCGGAATAATTGATTTTACTTTTGTCAGGAGCTGTTACTGTCTTTGCTTTTTGCGAATAAATATTACATGAAAAAATACTTATAATTATCATGTAAAGAAGTATATAATTTTTCATAATAATATTGTTTTTAGTTAATTGCGTTCTAATTTTCATTAGCTATATCGTTCCTTTTTTGATTAAATATTTTCATCATTTCGTTGGCCTTATCTTTTTTATTGATAAATTTTAAAGATTGGGCATATCGAAAATAAATTTCAGCATCTAAATCGGAAGTCATATCAAACAAATCTTTATAAAATCGAGCAGCTTTTTCTAGTTCTCCTTTAAAGTAATATGCATTTCCTAATCTTTTTAGCATATCAATAGTTTTAAATCCTTTGTCAACTACTCTTTCATAGGTTTTTATAAGATCAATATATTCAACACCATTAGATGGTTCGTCATGAATTTCCTCAGTTGTTTTTTCAGGTATGCTTATATTGACAGCTATTTCCGGATTATAATTATTTTGTATTGGTTTTAATGAGCCAGTTACAGGTTCTTGTTTATTATGAATAATTTGTTCTTTTTTTTCAAAAATTGGAGTTACCACTCTGGTATTATTTGGTCCTAAATCATAACTGTTAATTAAGTTTAAATCAGAAACAACATAAATGATTTTATAACCTCCAAAAGTCATATTGACTTTTTCTACTACTTTATAGGTTATCACGGTCCGTACCAGTTTTGATATAGCTTCTGAGCTTGTTGGAGATACTATTAAAGTATCTTTCATTTGGGCTACAGTCGATTTTACTTTTTGTGAATACATATTACATGAAAAGACACTTACTATAATTAAGTAAAAAACTAAATTATTTTCTATAATAATTGTTTTTAGGAGTGTCATCATTTCATCATTTTTTAGACTTATAGTCTTGATTAAGCATATTTATCACACTTTTCAGGCATTGTAATTGTATTTAGAAGAATCTTGGCGTTGTAATTTTTTTATTGTTTTTGAAAATTTCATATCTCAAGAAAATTTCATGTGATCCTGAATTGTAATTATCTAATTTGGTAGTTTCTAAATCATATCCATAACCGATATACATGGCATCAGAAACCTGAAAGCCAACCATAGCACTTACAGAAGCACTCCAACGATAGGCAATTCCGGCAGTTAATTTGTCAAAAAACATAAAATTACCTGATACATCCACTTGTAATGGAGCTCCCTGAACCATTTTAGTCAATAAAGCAGGTTTGAATTTAAGATTGTAACTTAAGTCCATAACATAACCGGCAATTAAATAATAATTAATTTTTTCTTTGAAGAGTGCTACGTCATTATCATTGTATCGATTTGACTCGATAAAGTTTGGTATAGAAAATCCCACATAAGCCTTATCAGAGTGAAGGTAAATACCAGCTCCAATATTAGGAGTAAATTTATTATTGAACCCTTGTAATTTAGGGTCACCGCTATGCTCAGGACTAAGTTTATTTGGGTCTAAATCAAATAAATTGGCTGTCGCTTTAATCCCAAATGAAAGTTTTACTGTTTCAGAAGTTGGGATAGTATAAGACAGGTCGGCAGAAATTGTATTTTCGTGTGTTGGACCAATTTTATCATTAATGACTGATACTCCTAAACCTAATCTGCTACTATTAAAAGGAGTGTTAATAGAAACAGCATTGGTTGTTGGTGCTCCATCTAATCCTACCCATTGAGTACGATGTAAGGCAAAAATACTCATTGCACCTCTCGATCCGGCATAAGCAGGATTTACATTTATTGTGTTATACATGTACTGTGTAAATTGTGCATCTTGTTGTGCATAACTCATCATTACTGTAAACATCAAACTGATTAGTAGTAATTTTGTTTTCATTTGACTTAAGTTTTATAATTACCAGAGGTTCTGTAAAAACCTCTGGTAATTTAATTAGATTTGAGTTCTTTTATCTTGAAAGGTATAAGTATCCTTGTTGTTGTTTAGCTACGGTTTCTCCTTGTAAACCAACAGCGGTATATTTTAGAACATAAAAGTAGGTTCCAGTAGGTAATCCGGCAGATTTATCAACTGTTACTCTTCCCTCAGAATATCCTTTGAACACATTATTCACGTTATCATAGCCTTTAGTTTCATAAACTAATATTCCCCAACGGTTATAAATCTCAACTGAGTTTTCCGGATAACAAAGTGTATCTTCAATATTGTCAATTTTGAAAACTTCGTTTTTATCATCACCATTTGGAGTGAAAGCATTATGGACTACTATCGTTCCACATCCTAAAACTTCAGCTTTTTCAACAACCACACTATCTTCGGATGAAATAGGAGTGTTATTAGGAGTTAATCCATTGGCAGTAGCAATATTGGTAATACTATTTCCTTTTAAATCATCTACTGTTATTGTATGAGTTTGAACGATTTCTTTGTGTTCCCCAGGAGCAAGACTAAAAGGTTCATTTGTAGTGTCTAAACCTGTTAAAGGGTCTTTAACTACAATGTTATGAAGGATAACATTCCCAGTGTTGGTTATATTTATAGTATAAGTGATTACATCGCCAACAAAGCTATAGACATCAGTATCACTGTCGCGACTAGTAACAACGGCTGTTTTGTCAACATTTAATCCTGGACTTTGAGGAAGAGTTGTAATTGTAGGTGCATCGTTATTCACAGTTGTACCAGAGATATCTCTTACATCACCTCCTTTAGGATCCTTACCAATAGCTAAAGCTGAATTGGTTACTCTACCAGCATCGATATCTGCTTGTGTAATAGTGTAAACACCAGTTACCGAATTGTTGGTTGCACCTACAACTAAGGAAGCTATCGGACTGTTAGATATAGTTAGTCCTGGCAATTGATCGTCTGTGATTACGATATTAGTTACCGTTACATTTCCAGTATTAGTCACTGTAAATGAATAATTGATTTTTTCACCTACTTGAGCAAAACCATCATTATTTGTATCGATGAATGTGCCAGTTTTTACTAAGGCGATACCTGGTTTTTGTGGAAGTGCAGTATCTGTAGGAGTATCATTATTCACAGTAGTACCAGAGATATCTTTTACATCATCTCCTTTGGGATCCTTACCAATAGCTAAAGCTGTGTTAGTCACTTTACCAGCATTGATATCAGCTTGAGTAATGGTATAAGTACCAGTCACAGAACTGTTAGTTGCACCTACAGCTAATGAAGCTATTGGACTGTTAGATATAGTTAGTCCTGGCAATTGGTCGTCTGTGATTGCAATATTGGTTATTGTTACATTTCCAGTATTAGTCACTGTGAATACATAATTGATTTTTTCACCTACCTGAGCAAAACCGTCATTATTAGTATCGATGAATGTGCTGGTTTTTACTAAGGCTATGCTTGGTTTTTGTGTTAATACTGTGATAGTACAAGAAGGACAATCTTCCTTAATTGGACAAATGGTACATGGTGTAGGATCAGTTGATGTAGCCGTTACATTTGGACCAATAGGAGGAGTGCCGGTAACTTTAGCTAAATTATATACGAAACCTGCATCAATATCGGCTTGAGTGATTGTATAACTGGCAGTGAATGTTGTACTACTACCAATAGCCAAAGTTGTAGCCCCACCAGTGATACTTAGGTTAGGAATTTTTTCGTCTGTAACTATTACATTAGTTAAAGTTGTATTTCCAGTATTAGTTACTATAAAAGTGTATTTAACTTTATCTCCAACATTAGTAATACCATTTCCATTAGTATCTTCAAAAAGACCTTCTTTAGTAATGGTTATTTTAGGTGTAGTACAAATAGTAATTACATTAGCTTCATTAGTAGTTGGTCCATTACCGGATAAATCATTTACTTGTGAATTATCAGGAGCCAAACCACTCACGGAAGCTTGGTTGGTGATTTTACCAGCATCAATATCAGTTTGCGTTACGGTGTAAGTTGCTTTATACATCCAGGTTTCGTTCACTTCTAAGATATTGTTAGTATTAGCATCACCGCTTTGAAGAGCAATAGCTGATAATCCTGCATGTGGATCAGAAACGCTTACATTATGTAGGCTCACATTTCCTGGATTAGTTATTGTAAAAGTATAAGTTACTACATCGCCTACTTTTAAAGCAGCACATCCGTTTTCTCCAACTGTAATGTTATTGGTTTTCACAATGGCTAT
>Ga0308157_10000923_pt1 | contig 74010 bp, 68 predicted proteins | sample PhyBR1_FD_201035 | JGI IMG/M metagenome (GOLD analysis project Ga0308157, IMG submission 201035) | Phyllosphere microbial communities from UC Gill Tract Community Farm, Albany, California, United States - DLSLB.R1 | ecosystem: Host-associated > Plants > Phyllosphere > Unclassified | place: USA...
TTAGGCAGCTAGAGCGTATGATTCGTCGTTTGCGACTAAAAAATGCAAATTTGATTTACGAGAGAAAATGCGCTCTCGGCATGCATCTATGAGTTTCATCACCAGCGTCGAAGCCAGAAACACCCCCAAAGTACAAAGCAATCATAGCATAAATGTCAAAAATTACGACCTCTTTTCTAAACATTTACACAACTAGATGCGCTTAATGACATTATTGCGCTAATATTTTACTTTTCAAGCCTAATAACAGAAAAAATTATGAGCTATTTACTTGCACTCGATCAGGGGACGACCTCAAGTCGTGCGATTATTTTCAACGAACTTGGACAAGTTCAGGCAACCGCTCAACGTGAAACCCATATCAAAACACCACATTCAGGTTGGGTTGAGCAAGATGCCCAAGAAATCTGGACTACACAGATCGCAGTCGTACAACAAGCACTTGCCTCTGCTCACATTCTTGCTAAAGACATTAAAGCCATTGGGCTGACCAACCAACGCGAAACAACCATAGTATGGGACAAGCGTAATAGTCAGCCACTCGCTCCTGCCATTATTTGGCAAGACCGTCGCGCAACCGAATGGTGCAACCAACTCACCCAACAAAATTTACTCGATACAATTCAGCATAAAACCGGTTTACGCATAGACCCCTATTTCAGTGCCGGCAAACTGGTATGGTTATTGGAAAATATAAATGGCTTACGCGAACTTGCCGAACAAGGGCATGTCGCGTTTGGCACGGTCGATAGCTGGCTGATGTGGAACTTAACCCAAGGTAGTAAACACATTATTGAAGCCAGTAATGCTTCACGTACCATGTTGATGAATCTGCAAACTCAAGCGTGGGATGAGGAACTGCTTGAGCTGTTTAATATTCCTCACTCAGTTTTACCCAAAATTATTTCATCCGATAGCTATATTGCTGATACTGCCACCGGTTTACTGGGTGCCAACATCCCAATTACCGGTATTTTGGGCGATCAGCAATCTGCGCTTTTTGGTCAATCCTGTTTTGATGTAGGTACGGCGAAAAATACCTACGGTACCGGTTGCTTCATGCTATTTAATACCGGTCATCAAGTTCAATTTAGCCAAAATAAATTACTCAGTACACTTGCATGGCAATGCCAAAATCAAACCTGCTATGCACTGGAAGGCAGCGTGTTTATGGCAGGCGCCATTGTGCAATGGCTACGTGATGGTTTAGGGATTATTCAAAACAGCAGCGAGGTTGAAAAACTGGCTTGCCAAGTGGGTGATACTGACGGCGTAGTTCTGGTACCTGCTTTTACCGGACTCGGCGCGCCACATTGGGACAGTGATGCTCGTGCCCTGCTTTGCGGGATGTCTCGCGGAACCAATAAAGGTCATATCGCGCGTGCAGCCTTGGAGTCGATTGCTTTTCAGGTGTCCGATGTGCTGATGGCCATGCAGGCAGACATTAGCCATCCTTTAAAAGAATTACGCGTAGATGGGGGTGCCAGTCGCAATGATATGCTGATGCAATTCCAGGCAGATATTCTTAATGTTCCGGTACTGCGTCCTAAAATGCTGGAATCAACTGCATGGGGTGCGGCAGCAATGGCGGGTTTAAAGGCAGGCGTATTTTCTAATTTGTCAGAGATTTCCGAATCTTGGCAGCTAGATCGGGCATTTGAGCCAAATATGAATGCGGATCAGCGTCAAAGTCGTTTAACTCAGTGGCAAACGGCTTTAAAGCGGTCACGATCGGATATATAAGGTTAATGGCAATATTCTTTATCTTAAAAGCCGCTGAATTCAGCGGCTTTTTTTATGTCATGAATGCTGAGCATTAATGCACGTGACTACCGCCCCCCGTACCCAATTTGGGTCGTGGTGCGAGCCAGACGATTAAAGCCGCAAAAACAAAAACCATCGCTAAAATCAAAAATACATGGTTGGCTGATAAAGTTAGAGCTTCCTTATCGACCAGACTTGATATATAGCCCAATGCCCCTTGTGAACTCACCCCAGCTTGTGTCAGGGTATTTTGTACTTCATCCACATGTAAGTTGGAAACCATTTCACTACGTGCAACTTTGGCATGGTCATCCCAAAGCGTTACGGCAATGGAAGCACCGATTGCCCCGGCCATGGTACGTAAGAAATTCATTAAGCCGGCAGCAGATGCCATTTCATGTGGCTGTACCGAAGCCAGCGCCATATTGGATAAAGGAATAAAGAAAAATGGCACAGCAAAGCCTTGTAGAATTTGTGGCCATGCCAATGCCATAAAATCAGCATCAGTCGTCCAGAAAGCACGCATCAAGGTCACTACCGCCAGAAGACTTAAACCAAAACTGGCTAAAATCCTTTGGTCGTACTTGGTCGCCATTTTTGCCACAATCGGGGACATGAGCAAACTACCAAAGCCCATGGTCGCAGTGAGATAACCTGCCCATGTTGCGGTATAGCCCAAGTTAATCTGTACCCATTGTGGAATCAATACAATACTGGAGAAGAATGCCCCAAAGGCAAAGGCTAAAGACAAGACCGAGAAAGTAAAACCGCGATATCTAAAAATCTGGATATTGACGACAGGGTGCTGTTCAGTCATTTCCCAGATAATAAACAGAACTAATCCGACTACGGTTATCACAGCCAAGACACAAATGAAGGTACTGTTAAACCAGTCATTTTCATGTCCAAGATCGAGCATCAACTGTAATGCACCAATCCACAAAATCAGTAAAAACAGTCCAATGGTATCAATTCTGATTTTTGAAATTAACGTTTCCGCAGGTTTTAACAAGCGCAATGCGGCAATCGCACAGAAAATTCCGACTGGAATATTAATAAAGAAAATCCAGTGCCAAGACAGATTATCACTAATCGCACCACCCAAAATTGGACCCAAAATCGGTCCAACCACAGTGGTCATCGCCCACATGCCCATGGCTTGTGATTGCTTTTCCGGAGGGAAAATGCGCATTAACAAGGTCTGACTGAGCGGCATGATCGGCCCACCAAACAGGCCTTGTCCAATTCGGCAAAAGACCAGCATTTCCAAACTGGTAGATAATCCACACAGAATAGAAAAAACTGTAAAGCCAATCAGACTGATCACAAACAGTCGCACCGCACCAAAACGCCCGGCCAGCCATCCGGTCAGCGGGACACAAATCGCTTCCGCAACCGCATAGGAGGTAATCACCCAAGTCCCCTGGGAACTGGAAACCGCCAGACTGCCGGTAATATGCGGCACGGAGACATTGGCAATGGTCATGTCCAGAACCACCATAAAATTGGCCAGAGCCAATACAAAGGCAGCAAGGATCAGGCGCCCCCCTTTCAGGTCGCCAAATGGCACATAGTTACTATTATTCATAAGCGACTACTTCGAAGCGAGGTTAATTTTCACTTCCATCGACAAGCCTACACGTAATGGATGTCCAGCCAGTTCTTTAGGATCAAGGGCAATACGCACCGGTAAACGCTGAACCACTTTAATCCAGTTACCCGTCGCATTTTGCGCAGGAATTAAGGCAAATGCTGACCCTGTACCACCTGAAAAGCCAACCACTGTGCCATGAAACTCAACATCATCACCATATAAATCAGAAGTTAAAGTAGCTTTCTGCCCGGGTTGCACTTTTGTCAGCTGACTTTCTTTAAAGTTGGCATCGACATACAGTTTATGAATCGGTACCAGCATCATTAACACGGTACCTGCGGCAACACGCTGTCCCACCTGAATATTACGGCGGGTGATTACGCCGTCAAACGGTGCTTTAATTTCAGTACGTTCCAAATCAAGCAAAGCCTGTTTCAGTTTTGCCTGAGCAATTAGCACATCCGGAGTTGAAGTTTCATTACTGCCGCGAATCAGCGCTTCATTTGCAGCTAAAGTACTTTGTGCCGCTTTTTGACTGGATTGTGCCTGAGCCAAGCCGGCTTTAGCCAAATCCAGACCGGCTTGAGCATTATTCACGGCACTTTGTGCAGTGCTGAGTTCTTCTTTCGAAATCGCACCTGATGCACTTAATTTACTACGACGCGCCAAATCATCCTGCGCCTTATTAAATTCAGCTTGTGCTTTAGCCACCTGCGCCTCTGCACTATGAATACCGTCATCACTGACAAACACTTGTGAATTTAATGCACTGCTATTGGCTTGCGTCTGCTTGTATTGACGTTTTGCTTTCATCAATTCTGCTTGCGCCTGTGCAACCGCAATTTCTGCATCACGATTGTCGACCTGGACCAAGACATCGCCCTGTTTGACCTGTTGCGTGTCACTGACCAGAACTTGCCCAACCTGACCATTCACCATTGAGGTGATCGAAGCGGTTTCTGCACCGACATAGGCATTATCGGTAGTGACTGAATGATTTAAAAATAATGCCCAGATTGCATATAAGATCACTGCAATAATAAAGATCATCGCGACAATACTTAAGGCTTTCTTGCGTTTTGCTTTTGCAACAGTGTCCGAAATTTCTTTGTCTGGCTGTGTTTCTGGCAGGGTATTTTGAGCATCTGTCATCGATTATTCCTAAATCCAGCAGACTTGGTCATTACCCATCATATATGTCGTTCTGATTGATCTGAAACGAACAGCTATGCAAGACAAATGAATGTCATGAGATGGTGTCGATGAGAAAGTCATTTCTTGTTTAATATTGACGACACATTTTAATGACAAAAAATCATGATGTGATAATAAAAATGTAACTCACCAGTTTTTAAAAATAATTTCGGCACTGAATTTTCATTCAATGCCGAATATTTAATTCACTTCTTTTGAGTTTAAATGACCAAGCTTAAACTGAACTTAATAAGCATAAGAAGCAATCGCAGTGGCAATCGGCTTGTCTTCATCATTGATCAAAGTCATGCGCATAGTGCAGCCCTTACGTCCTAAACGTAAGGTTTCAGCACGGGCAATAAAATATTTTCCACGACCTGGAGCTAAATAATCGACCCGCATATCAACAGTTGCCAAACGAGTCACTTTTTTAATGGTATCCGGCAGGTCATTCGCTTCTGCTTTTTTATATAACTCGCCCATCGCAACAATGCCGCCAATACTATCCAGAATAGTTGCAGCCACACCGCCGTGTAAAATTTGAAAGGCAACATTGCCAATCATAAAAGGCTGCATTTCAATATAGGCTTCAATTTGTCCATCCACAACACGCATGACCATCTCGTTATGTTTGAAGTAAGGAGAACTATTGAATGCATGACACAACTGTTTCAGGACCACATCAATATCCACTTTCGTGCCTAAATGTATGTTACCGGTCCAATTTTTCTCTACTTGTGTCATAGTCTGCCCGAATACCTTAATTTGAGAAATAGCTATTAACTTTTGCCCCAAAATTTGATTCTAGGGCTACAATAGCCATAGTTTAATACTGATCATTGAGATTGTTATGACTTATACGTTCAATCGCCCTGCATTTCCTGCCACCCGTATGCGCCGAATTCGAAAAAATGACAAATTACGGTCTATGGTAAGTGAAACCCAGTTGACGACCGATCATCTCATTTACCCAGTATTCGTACTTCCGGGCCAAAACCAGACCCAAGATATTCCAAGTATGCCGAAGGTTCAGCGACTTTCTGCTGACCTGCTGTTAAAAAAATCAGAACGCCTGCTGGAATTGGGAGTTTCTAAACTCGCTTTATTCCCGGTAACGCCGCAGGAAGATAAAAGCCTCACTGCTGAAGCTGCCTGGCATGAAGATGGCTTGGTTCAAAACACCATTCGCCTGCTGAAAAAAGAATTGCCTGAAATGGTGCTGATCACTGACGGCGCACTCGACCCTTATACCACGCACGGTCAAGACGGCATTATTGATGACACGGGTTATGTTTTAAATGAAGAAACGGTTGATTGTCTGATTAAACAGGCTTTAAGTCATGCTGAAGCTGGTGCAGATGTGGTTGCACCCAGTGATATGATGGATGGCCGTATTGGTTCGATTCGTAATGCGCTTGAAGCGCATGGTCATATCTACACCAGTATCATGGCGTACTCGGCTAAATATGCGTCTAGCTTCTATGGGCCTTTCCGTGATGCGGTGGGTTCATCCAGCAACCTGAAAGGTGGCAACAAATACAATTACCAGATGGATATCGGCAACCGCGCTGAAGCCTTGCATGAAATTGCATTGGATATTCAGGAAGGTGCAGACATGGTGATTGTGAAACCGGGTATGCCTTATCTCGATATCGTGCGTGAAGCAAAAGATACTTTTGGTATACCCACTTTCGTTTATCAAGTCAGCGGTGAATACGCGATGCTGGCCGGTGCCATTCAAAATGGCTGGTTATCAGAAGATGTGATTATTGAATCGCTGATGAGTTGCCGCCGTGCCGGTGCCGATGGCATCTGGACTTACTTCGCTGAAGAAGCTGCGCTTAAACTGAAAAACATGAAATAAGGAATAGTGGTTTAAGCGATGAAAGTTGCCATTATTGGAGCAGGTATTAGCGGTCTATTGTCTGCTTTAGAGCTTGTGGAACAGGGATGCTCCGTGATTATTTTCGATCAGCAACAAGCGGGAAAAGCAGCCTCCTGGGCCGGTGGCGGTATTCTCTCGCCTATGTATCCTTGGCGCTATCCACGTGCGGTAAATCAATTGGCGCAACACGGTAAATCGCTATATTTAGAATGGAATAAGAAATTAGCACCGATCACGGGCATTGATTTTGAAATTCATAATACCGGTATGCTGATTCTAGATGAAAGCGATTTTGATATCGGACAGCGTTATGCCGAGCAGTTTGATGAACCGATGCAGCAATGCCAACTTTTACAACAGCCGCAACTTCAGCAGATCAATCCGCATCTTTCAGGGCAATTTAGCCAAGCGCTGTATTTTTCGCAGCTGTCTAATGTCCGTAATCCACGTCTACTCAAATCCATAATCAGTTATTTAAAACAGCACCCGCAGGTACAATTCTATGAAAATACCTGGGTGGATCATTTTCATATTCAACAGCAGCGCGTGGCTTCCATTCAGACCCAATCTGGCCAACAGATTCAGGCCGACCAGATCGTCATTGCCACAGGTGCATGGTCCGCACACTGGTCGCAGCAATTGAATATGAGCATTCCGGTCAACCCCGTTCAAGGACAAATGCTGCTGTTTAAAACCCCTGAAAAGTGGTTGCCGACCATTTGCATGAATAAGGTAATGTACCTGATTCCACGTCAGGACGGGCATGTAGTCTGTGGCTCCAGTATGGATGAACTGGGTTTTGAACATCGACCGAATATTCACACCCAACAGACTATTTACAAAGCCTGTCTGGAAATGGTGCCGGAACTTGAGCGTTTTCCAATTGCGAAACAATGGGCAGGACTCAGACCAAGTTCACCTACTGGTGTGCCCTATATTGGGAAAATGCCAGAGTTTGATAATCTATGGGCCAACTTCGGACATTTCCGTAATGGTCTGTGTATGGGGCCTGCCTCGGCACGTTTATTACGACAGCTGATACTTGAGCAGCCCACCTTTGTAGATCCTGCCGCTTTTGGTACGCAGAGACTAAGACCTGAAGCTTTAGCTGCTCGCTAGAATATCGGCCAGAGCCAGTTTTAACGTAGGATATTTAAACTCGAATCCTAGCTCCTGCAGTGCTTTCGGTTGTACATATTGACCGTTTAAAACCAGTTGTGATTGTTCGCCCAACATCCCCTTCAAAACAAAAGCCGGTAAACAGCATAAAGGTTTACGATGCAGCTGCTGTGCAGCGGTTTGAGCAAATTGTGCTTGGGTCATTTTTTCTGGGCAGACCACATTAAAAATTTGTGAGCTGGTTTCTTTTGTCAGGAGGAACTCAATCACGCGCAATACATCTTGAACATGCACCCATACCACCGGTTGCCGACCATGTCCGATACGCCCCACCATATTCAGTTTAATCGGCAACAGCATACGTGGAAGAATGCCCCCCTTCTTTGCAAACACAATTCCGAAGCGCACAATTTTGGTATTTTGTTGCTGAAAACTTAATGCCGCCTGTTCCCATAACTGACACAGTTCCGACATAAAAATAGATTGTGGGGCAGACTGTTCGGTACACATGGTTGACCATTGTTCACTCGGGTCAATACCGTAATAGCCCACTGCAGAACCGGAGATAATACGTTTCGGAAAAATCTGTCTTTTTTCTAAGTATCTGTAAAGCTGGTGGGTAACTTCAACCCGACTCTGAATGAGTTGCTGCTTTCTTTTTGCGGTCCAGCGTGACTGGCCAATATTTTCACCCGCTAGGTTAATCACATAATCAATCCGGTCCGTTTTAAGTTCCTCCAGACTTTGAACCCAGCTCAGATCAGGATGATTGGAAATCTTGTTTTTCTGACGTGTCAGACCAATCACTGCGTAATCACGCGACAATAAATAAGGCAATAGATGCGAACCAATAAAACCACTTGCACCCGTTACCAGTACGTTTTCTTTTAGCATTCGACTACCTCACTGTATTCCTATCTATAAAATAGGCTTATTTTTAGTTCAAACGTATCTCAATTTATCTTAGCCAAGCATTTTTTTTGCCATACGTTGGGCTTGTTTACCGTAAAACCAAAAGCTGATCAGATAAAATGGAATCATAAAAATGAGTAAGCGCGAGATAAGCAGCAATTGAAACTCACTTTGTGAGACAAAATCCCACCATAATTTAAAAATATTGGGCTGGTTAAAATTGAAGATCAGCTGACCAAAAATTGCAAAAACATAGTTATATAAAAAGAAAATCAAAACAAAAATTAAACTGAATCTGTTACGTTCGATTTTGGTCGGTGCATGCTGTTCGTCACGAATAAATTTAAACAATACCAAAATCATCGCAATTAAATAAGGAAATGCGGTTAATACTTGACCCACTACATTTGGTAAAAAACCGGCAATAATCCCTGCAAGCAGAGTAAATAAAATTAAATATATAAAAAACCTTAAGAAATATTTACTCATTAGATTAATTTGACGACCAAATTTACGATAAGGACGCCTATTATAAAAAAAAATGAATTTTTTTTCATTTTATTGTCAACCAATCTGTAATCCCCTGCGTTATATAGGGTAAGAAGTTCATAAACCCGTTAATTTGTACCGGCATCCACAATATTTTCGGTGAACTTTTACTAAAGCAATAAACTTAGTTTCAAATTTTAGTACGGAACAGCAGCCCAAGCTAAAACTTGCAACAAATTTTTTGACCGACGATTTCACCATCACTCGAATCGTCGGTCTTTTATTTTCTAGAGTCTATTTTTTCTTAGATTTCAATTTTAAAATTACATTATCTTTATCTAATAAAAAAATTCATTTTTAAATTATTATTTATTTGCTATCTATCAATTTTTTATAAAATTATTCTTGTTAGATCAGCTCACTAATCGGTACTTAGATTCTTTTATCGAGTAAGAAAATTTCGATGAGGTGAAAATCATAAGAATAGTAAAACTATTATTCTGGATCTAATGTTTAAACTAACTGAGAACTTATTTATCCATAAAAATAAATTTATTATTTTGATATTATTGAAAAAATTACTAGCAGTTGCTTTAGCAACTACAGCAGTTACCTTCGCTGGCTGTTCAATCCGTATGGCAGATATGACAGTAGCTTCTACTAAAAACTACAATATCAATTCACATCAATTTGTAAAAGATGAACGTGTTCGAGCTGAGGACAAAGTACCTGTAGTGCTCTTTCCACTTGGTATTCCTAACTTTAAAACAGCAGTAGACAGAGCTATCGAGAAAAATCCTTGTTCAGTTGCATTATCGGATGTAGTTATTACTCAGCTGAATCAGGCATTTATTTTCGGTCAAATTGGCTATCGTGTTGAAGGAACTCAAATTCTTGATATGTCACAACCAAATTGCAAAAAATAAAAATATATATGTCTTTATAAAAAACCCTCATTAATCGAGGGTTTTTTATAATTTAAATAAAATTATTTCATTCCAAAGATTAATTTCAAACCCAGCAATGTCATCACCCCACCGGCAATACGGTCGAAAATAGCTTTAAATTTTAAATATACACGGCGTGGTTTCTCTGCTGACAAGGCAACCGCGACCAATGAACACCAACCGGCATCAATAAAGAAACATAGAATTGGCAATACAAAATAATAATAAGCAGGAATTTCTTTAGGCAATAGCGCAGTAAAAATACTGGCCAACACAATCGCAATTTTCGGATTTGAAAGCTGGGTAATAAGTCCAGTACTAAAAGCCCGGTGCAGTGACATTTGAGAGTTTGTATCATTATTGCTTTCGATGGGGTCTTTGGCATGTTTAATAATTTTGGCAGCCAACCACAGCAAATATAAACCGCCACATATTTTTAAAGCTAAATAGGCTGACGGCACCGCCAACAAAAATGCCTGTAATCCAAGCACCGCCAACAAACCAAAAATGGCCGCCCCAGTCCCTGTACCTAAAGCGGTAAATAGGCCGTGTTTTCGTGAAATGGCTATTGAATTTTTAGCGACATAAATTGATGTCGGTCCAGGACTCATCGCGCCTAACATGAGAGCAAAGGCAATTGAGCCCAAAATCCAAAATGATTCCACCTGAAATGCCTTTATAAATTAATTTCGTGCTAATTCTACAGTTTAAAAAATTGAATATCTCGCTATTTTTCTCAGACTTTTTGCAATTTCACCGAATAATTCACTAAAATTTTATTCAATCAAGAATTAAAGTATTCTATAAGCCGAATAAAACATTTATTTATTTAAAAGCAGATGAACCAATTAAGAGCATTGCTGCTGAAAGTGATCTACAAAACCGACTTGTAACCCGAATAAATCGATAACAACATGCAGCTAAATAAAGGTAAAAACCAAAAACTAAAGATGAGCTGCAAAATGAACCGACCATATCAATCGCTAATTACCGGCAAAAATTGTAGATTCTGATATTTTAACTCACCATTCAATTGAATTTAAAATTTTAAGCCCTTCCTATTTCATTTTGAAGATTAGATGAGTACAAACCATCTTTCATAGTGATTACATCTTTAAATAAGACAAACAATTTGCAAGGAGTCAGGTATCTACTTCAAATTTTCTTAAATCTGGCCTAGACACCTCAATTTCTTTCCAATCTTTTACTGTTGCACCACCGGTTTGATTTCACGGGCGTTGAGCTGTGAGAGAAGATAATCATGCTCATGAACTGGCATACCGCCAATAATCATGGTACGAACTTCAGTTTTCGGCTTGTTATAATCATCTTTTGCATCACAAGCTGTCAGCAATAACAGCAAGCAAACAGATAAACCCACGGATAGCTTTTTCATTACATATCCTCTTTTTCATAGTTGTTATATTTTCTAGCTTAGCATCAATGCTTGTTTTTTGATCACTTATTTGTGTTTTTAATTCAACTATTTAAGATATTTTTACAAATCAGTACAGAGCGTAAAATTTATTTCAATCATCTTACTTTATAAAATTGAACGCCTTTCCCCTGACATGTCTGTAGCAATTACCGTAGATCCACCCTCTTAAGCAAATAATATAACTATAGATAAAAGTATTTTGCGTACAATACATTTGAATATTCAGGGATCATGATGAAATGTTTGATCAGATTGCGCAGTCAGTAGCATACCAAAAGCTTAATATTAAAGCCCCTGTGACTGTGACCATTAAGCGTTTAGATCAAATTCATCCGCAAATTTCGGGCAATAAATTTTTTAAACTAAAATACAATTTTCTTGAGGCGCAACAACAAGGCTTAAATACGGTTCTGACCTGTGGCGGCGCATATTCCAACCATATTTCTGCAACAGCGTATGCAGCTTATTTATTCGGTTTTAAAAGCGTGGGTATCATTCGTGGTGAAGAACTGGCAACTAAACCATTAAATCCGACTTTAGCCACGGCGCAGCAGTTTGGTATGCAGCTGCATTTTGTTTCGCGTGAACAGTATCGGCAAAAAAATCAGCCTGACTATCTGGGTAAATTGAACCAGCAATTTCCTGAACATTTTTTTATTCCTGAAGGTGGGACCAATCCGCTTGCCATTCAAGGCTGTAAAGAAATTCTGAATGCCGAAGACCTGCAAAATTACGATGTAATCTGCTGTGCCGTCGGTACAGGAGGAACCATTTCAGGAATCATTGAAGCAAGTTCAGAGCATCAAAGCATTCTTGGTTTTTCAGCACTCAAAGGTGATTTTCTGCAATCTGATGTACAACAATGGACGGCCAAGAAAAACTGGAAAATTACTGATGTTTATTGCTGTGGAGGCTATGCCAAAACCACGCCTGAACTTTTACAATTTATGCAGTCTTTTGAAGTCGAGCACCATATTCCTTTAGAGCAGGTTTATACCGCTAAAATGATGATGGGCTTATTTGATTTAATTGAACAAAATTACTTCTCCCAAGACACACGAATTTTGGTGATTCATAGTGGCGGCTTACAAGGTCGTCACACGGGCTAAGATCAATCCTGAAATTGCGGCTAAAATTGTCTATAATGCCCTGCTTTTATCTCCCACGAGTTGTTCCATGTCTACAAATCAGTACGATGTCATTGTTTTAGGTGCAGGTGCATCAGGTCTGATGTTGGCATATATGGCAGCACAACGTGGTCGTAAAGTTTTGGTGATGGAAAAAGCCAACAAAGTGGGTAAAAAAATTCTGATGTCAGGCGGTGGTAAATGTAACTTTACCAACCTCTATGTCGAACCTGAAAACTTCATTTCACATAATCCGCACTTCGTGATTTCAGCTTTGACCCGTTATACCAATTGGGACTTTATTGGCTTGGTTTGCGAACACGGCATTGAATACGAAGAGCGCAAACACGGTCAACTGTTTACCTTAAACGGCGCTAAAGAAATTTTAGCTATGCTGTTGGCTGAATGCGATAAAACAGCTTTAGTCGATATTAAAACCAACTGTGAAGTGAAAGCTGTGACACATGTTGATGATCAAGGTTTTCAAGTGGCAACTTCTGTTGGCTATTTTGAAGCTGAATCAGTAGTCGTCGCAACGGGTGGTTTATCCGTTCCCACCCTCGGCGGCTCAGGCATTGGGTATGAGATAGCCAAACAGTTTGGGCATCATATCCATCCCACCCGTGCAGGCTTGGTGCCCTTTACCTTTTCTGATCAATTCAAAGAAGTCACGACCCGTTTAAGCGGTAATGCGGTAGATGCGACCCTCTCCAATAATTTGAACAGTTTTACCGAAGCCTTGCTGTTTACTCATCGCGGTTTAAGCGGGCCAAGTTCTTTGCAACTTTCTAACTATTGGGATGTCGGGCAAAGCTTCAAGATTAACTTTCTGCCTTATGTCGACCTGGTTGATTTCTTTAAATCGAAAAAAGCCAGTCAACCCAAAGTCTTACTGCGGACTTTGTTAAATGAGCATATGCCTAAAAGTGTGGTACTGGAATTACAAACACTCATCTGGGCTGAATTGGCAGATACCGCAATTGGCAATTTGAGTGATGAAAAGCTGGAACAGATTGCAACGCGCTTGCATGCTTTTGAAGTTAAACCTTCAGGAACCGAAGGTTATCGTACAGCTGAAGTGACTTTGGGCGGTGTAGATACTACAGAAGTTTCATCCAAAACCATGGAAAGTAAAAAGCAAAAAGGCATTTACTTTGTCGGTGAAGTGCTGGATGTATCCGGTCATTTAGGTGGTTACAATTTTCAATGGGCATGGGCGTCTGCACATGCCGCATCACAATATGTTTAACTAGATAGACATTTTGAGCCGATTATTCTAAATAATCTGTAGATAGTAAACGAACAGATTTAGCCTGCTGTAAGCGAGCAATTGCGATATCCATGTTCGCGATTGCTTGTGCTTCAGATGAAGTTTCAGCAATATTTAATATAGTTTTAAATGACTTAAAAAAATTATTTAATAGCATCGTTTCCTCTCCTTTATTATTACTATTCATATATCCTAATATGGTTCTAACCATTTCATACACATTTATCTAAATGCTTATATTATATAAAATAGTTAATTTATAAATAGCACAAAAAGCCAAGAAAAACGATTATTTTTTAGCTATTTTTATTACCCTCTTCTTGTGACTGATCTACTGAATAAGCAGGTTTTACCGGTTCATCTGCTTGCTTTGGTTTAGCAAAAACGAACCTATAGGCACTGACAAAGAATCCTGCAGTAATTCCTGCAATCACAATTGGTGCGATAAGGTTATTCGGACGTTTTTTCGACATTCTTATTTCCTTTTAATGGTTAAATTAAAATCGGCCACATCACTGTAGCCGATTTTATCTCAATTGAACCGATTACGTATTGTTATCGTTCGGGTTAGGTTTTTTGTCAGTATGAATATCAACTTTTGACTCTGATTCACCCGTTGATCCAAATGGATTATTTTTTGGCGGCTGTTGAGGGTCAATGCGTACAGAATCTGGAACTGCCTGATCTGTACTCGTTATATCGTCCTGAGGTGCGGTCGTAAGTGACGCAGGGGTCGGATTAGACAAATTGTTTTGCACTTGAGAACCATCCCCGTCCTGATTGGATAATGGGAATCGACTCTCTGTTGCAGGTTTTGTCAGATCAGAGCTTGCCGGAGACGTGCCTCCATTTATTCCAAATTCAGAAGATTTATCCACTGAAGGATCAATTCCTTTAGCTACGGCGCCATGTTGAGTAAATGCTTGCGCAGCATGGGCAGAGATTGAGGTGGAAGTCATGAGATCGGAATTATCTTGATGTAAAGGATTAGGTTCCTTCGCATCTTTCTTACATTTATCAATTAAATCCGTTAATACGCGTTCGGCTGGCTGACGGCCGCCTAAACCAAAGGCGAGTGCAAATGCCACTGCAACTGCGCCCAAAGTTAAACCAAAGGCAAGGTTGACAATAGAATCGGCAATACCCATTGCGCGTAAACCCATGGCAATCACTAAGCCCATAATCAGAATACGAACCAAGTTTGCTAACCAGCGTGAACTGTTGTATTCACCACGTCCGATTACTTTTGCAACAATGTTGGCTAACCAGAAACCAATCATCAAGATGACAGCACCAAGTAAAATATTGGCACCGAACTGGATAAACATCGAAATCAGTCCGCTCACCTGTTCAAAGCCAAGTCGGTTTGCGGCTTCCGATACTGCAAATAGCATGGTAAAGAAGACAATCATGTATCCGACAATAGTAGATACTTTAGTTGTCCCTAAAAAACGTTGTGCATCTATTTTGGCAGGTAATTCATCAACCCCTGTTCCAGCCAATACATCAACCACCAAATTAGCTACGAAGCGCGAAACTACATAAGCCAAAATCAGAATTAAACCGGCCGCAATAATATGCGGGATGGCATTCATAATTTCATACAGCATCGCAGTTGCGGGCTGTGAAATTGCAGTAATACCTAAGGCTTCAAATGCAATAATGAGTGAAGTAATAATAATGACAGCGAAAACAAAAGAACCTAATACTCTTGGCAAATTGGAATTTTTTAAGAAACCAATTTTTTGTGTTTCATGCTGTAAATTTAAACTACCGACCAAACCTTCAATAATACCGCGTACAATTTTTGCCAGAACATAACCGACAAACACAATAACAACGGCAATAAAGATATTAGGCAAGTAAGAAACAACTTCACTGACCATATTTTGTATTGGGAATAACAGACCGTTCAGACCTAAAATAGACAATACAATTGGAAGGAATAACAATAAAATTAGCCAATAGACAATATCACTAATATTTTTACTGATTGGGCTCACGCCGACATCTGCACTCAGTTTTTCATCTAGCTGAGTACGATCCAACAGTTTTTGCATGCCAGCTCTAACCAAGGTGGCTACAATCCAGCCAATAAAGCCAACAGCCACGGCAGCTAGAAGCTGTGGAATAAACAACAGGAATTGTTGAATCATATTGCTAAATGGTCCACTCACACTGGTGAGATTGAGCACATTTAATGCACCGATGATGGCCATGATCATCACGATCCAGAACACGACGCGAGATACAATACTTTCAATATTTGCGCGATGTCCAGTGGTACTTGAAAGCCTTTGATTTGTTCCTAGTTTTTCTAAAAGTTTTTTAATTCCTGCTGCAATAATAAGAGCAAGAATCCAACCAATCAATAAAATAGCGACAGCAGCCAGAATAGGATGAAATTGATTCCAATAATACATGGCATCAAATTCTCCCCCTCTAGGGCCTCCAGAAAAATATTCATTCATATTGTGATTTCCTCTTGTTATTACTTATTGAAGTCGAAGGCGTAGGAATTGCACTGTTATTTGAGTGACTTATACCTAATATTATGATGTTGAAAATAACCTTAGATTTAGCGTGTTTTTTATTCAATACAAATCAGCATAAATACAACAAAAGCGCACATTACATTGCAAAAAAGCCCTAATCTTTGCAGACCAGGGCTTTAAATTATTACAATAAAGTTTTCGTTTTAATTACCATTGCTTCGTCCAGTCCCCACATTATCAGCAGCATTCTTAATCGCATCACTTTCACCCGCTTCCGTTGCCGTATCGACATCAGTGGCTACTGCCTCATCAGTTGCGGTCGCCGTTGCAGTATCTGGGGTTGTATTATTCGGTGTAGCTGGTACAGCTGAAGGATTAGGATGTCCAGGAGGCGCATCTTGCGCATCCGGCTTGCTATCGGCAAACATATAAGCCAGTAAAGCAATAAAAAACACACCCACAAGAATTAAAATATAAACAGGCAGACGCTTTTTCTGATTCTTTTCTTCCGGGGTGGTTACATGAGGCGGTTTATTAAAATCATGTGGCATATATTTCTCTGCTTTATCTTGTTTTCATATTTTTATACTAGCAATATCCACAGTTTAGTTATGTGTAAAAGCATAGTGACATGGTGAATACATGTAACTTGGCTTAAATACTTTCACATTAGAAAATAAGTTTTAGCTGAAAGTAAGTAGTAGTCTCAACCACCATTTGATGCTCATCTTTAAGATACACGCCTGAAAATTGGAGTTGGCGAGACTGTCTCATTAATACTATTCAACGCTGAATTGCCACTCCTTCAGGTAAACCGCCAAGAGGTACACTGAATGCAATAATGATTTGGCATCACCATTGCCATACATCAAACCATCTAAAATACTGGGGGAAAATATAGATTAAATCTGCGATTGTAATCGGGTTAATAATCGCTCTTCCAAATCTCTGGTGTTACAACCTGGTATTACGAAATTGAGTGATCAGCCTGCATTTTTTGGCGACTAAAATTAAATCCTGATTGCACATAATCTTGTTCACCGCAGCTATCATTTTTGGCAAAAGCAGCCATCTGACTACGCTTCTTTAATTGATCTATGACAAAATATTTTTCTGTTATGTTTCCACTTATTCGGGAGAGGTATTTTTTTATTACAGTTCTAATGTCTGACATACCTAACTGTTATTCTATTTTTTGAAATAAAAAGATTTACCTATACGCCATACCAATTTTAAAATGTGATAAAAAGCTGTTTAATCAACTGTTATAGTAAAATAAATACCCAGTATTTTTATCTTTAATCTTAAATAAAGATGAATTGGGGTGTAGGTGCTGAAAGGCTTAAAATGAGCTATAATTGTGCACCTTGTTTTTCATGCTGCTTAACTTTATGGCGTATCGACAGAAATCTGTAACGCTTGATTTGGACACTGATGTCACTCATCAATGTTGCTTGCATTACACTCGTGATGAACATCTCATTGGGATTATTGAATTTAATAAACCCAGTTACGTGCTTAAATGGGGTGATCTGGAATATTTCCGTCGTCGTACCGAAGAGTTTTCAGTGATGCCTTTTCCTGAATGTATCAATGCGATGGTGATTGATATTCGTAATATCGCACCCTTTTTAGACAATGAAGTGCCGATTATTCCTTGGCGTTTATTGGAAGAAGAGTGCCCAATTCGTTTGGTAGTTCCACAAGATCGTCTTGAACATTATTCAGGCCTGTTTGAACCGACTTGGCTTACTGCGGACGTTGAAACCGCGATCCAAGAAATTCGCGAATATATTGATATGTTTGTACATTAATTAGAATGATTTGATTTAAAAATCCCTCATTAAAGAGGGATTTTTTATGGCTTGAAGGAAAAGTTTAGAGAGAGTTTCTAGTTCCCTCTTCTTTTAGGAGTTGAGCAGTACTATTGCGCAGGGCAGAGAGGTACTATTTCAATAGATTCTCACCCCAGCCCTCTCTTATACTTCGATTTAAAAGCAATGCTTTAAATCTTGCTCAGGGAGAGAGCAAAATAATTTTCGTAGCTTTTACCAATAATTCTCAACTGCAATATTTCCTTCACCACGACGGTTCATGATTAAACCACGTGCCTTTAAGGCTTCTTTGGTGTCTTCCACCATTTGCGGATTACCACACAACATTACATGACTGGTTTCAATATTTAATTTTAGACCAACTGCTTTTTCTAATTCACCATTCTCAATCAGCACCGGTAAGCGGTCATGTAATGCTGCATTAGGATCACGGGTGATAATGGGCACAAATTTAAATCCGCTATGTCCTTCACCAAAACTTGCTGCAATTTCTTGAATACGCTCTACATAAGCCAGTTCGGCGGCAGTTCTTACGCTATAGACTAAATGAATATTTTTATATTTAGTCCAGGTTTCAAAGTCTTGCAGCATGGATAAAAATGGCGCCAAGCCTGTCCCTGTTCCCAACAACCATAAATCTTGCGGTAAAGGAAGCTGATAACGGGCAAGGGTTAAGAAACCATAAGGTGTTTTTTCCAGATACAGTTCATCACCAACTTGTAAATGTTGTAAATTAGAGGTAAATGCCCCGTCTGGCACCACAATTGAAAAGAATTCCAAAGTTTCATCAAAAGGTGATGACACCACGGAATAAGCTCGAACTACGATCTCATCTCCCAATTTCAGTCCAATACGCGCAAACTGTCCTGCAGTAAATTTGAAATGTGCAGGTCGTGTCAGAGTAAAACTGAATAAATTATTGGTCCAACGGTGTACAGATAAGACTTTTTCTAGGCTAAATTTTTCAATTGACATGATTTCAACGTGGCATGAAAGACTATGCTCATGGTAGCATGACCACATAATTTATTAATATTTTTTAAATGTTAAGGCTCTATTCATGCGCATGACTTTACGCCAGTTGGCTGTTTTTGTAGCAGTCGCCCAAGAAGGCACAGTAACCAAAGCCAGTGATGCCGTAAAACTCACCCAAAGTGCTGCAAGTATGGCTTTAGCCGATTTGGAAGATGGCTTAGGTGCTCCGCTGTTCGATCGCTTAGGTAAACGTCTACAACTCAATGATTTAGGTCGTTATCTCTTGCCGCAAGCATTAGAAATTTTAGGTCGTTGTGATGCATTCGAACAGGCAGCCAAAGGTGAGCTACAAAGTATCGACTTACGCTTAGGGGCAACGCTCACGATTTCGGATTACTTAATGCCCGATTTAATGGCAGATTTCCTTCAAATTCAGCCACAAGCACATTTACAACTTCAAGTCGGCAATACCCGCCAAATGATTGAAGCTGTGAACCAGTTTCAGCTGGATTTAGCTTTAATTGAAGGCTCATGTCACCTACCGCAGTTGCAATGTATTCATTGGCGTGATGACGAACTTGCAGTGTGTTGTTCACCAAATCATCCACTGGCGCAGCTTGACCGTGCATTGACTCCTACTGACTTTGAGGCGGCAGGCGTAGAATGGATTTTACGTGAAGAAGGTTCAGGTACGCGTGAAGTCTTTGATAATGCGATTCTCAAAGATTTACCGGATGCCAATATCCGTCTGACCCTCGGCCATAATGAAGCGATTCTTAAAATTGTAGCTGGCGGTATTGGAATGTCCTGTATTTCTAAACTCGCGATTGAGCCTTTGCTTGAAAAAGGTAAGTTGGTCATTTTAGAAACTCCGTTCTGGCAACTTACCCGTCCATTGTTCATGCTGGTGCATCGTCAGAAGTACCAAGGTCCGGGACTAAAAGCCTTTATGAAGTTCTGCGAAAAATAATTTAAAGTCATAAAAAAAGCGCTTAGATGGCGCTTTTTTTAGCGTCTGAATTGGCGCTCGCAAGGTTCACCATCATTGTTACCGTCCATTTGAGTTCCCGGACAATTCCTTAAAAAGAAGACTGCTTCTTCATAGGAGCCCATTTGTGAGCAATGTGTACGCCCATCACATTTAAATTGTGATGTTGTCACAGAAGCTTGAGTCGGTGCTGTAACATTTATTACTTCGGTTCTCAATGATTGGCTCGATGGGTTATCTAGATGTCTTTTTCCTTGTTCTGAAAGGACTCGATCTGGCAAATCACCCAAAGCTTTACGCTGCTGTTCCACAATCTGCGCCTGTTCTTGTATCAACTGTTGGGTTTTCAATTGCTTGGCCTGTTTATAATCTTGATATTTGTTATAAACCAACACTGCGAGCACAGCGATAATAATCAGCCCAATAATTGTGAAAATGCGCCCTTTACCGCTACGCTCATTAAACCGAGAGGAAACATTGTTACTCGTATAAGAGTTTCGTTGGGGCTGCGACTCTAAAGCTGCTGTGTTCTGCTTTAAATCCAAGCGAACAATCTGATCGGCTTTGAATTTGCAATTATCTTCGACAATTCGAAACTTCAACTTTTCCCCTATTTTAGGTTCGACACTTTTATTGGGAAAATCCTTGATATGAAAAAATAGATCTTTCGACTCCCCGTCCATGCTAATAAATCCAAAGCCACGCTCTACGATATAGCTTTTAACTTTCCCCTCAACAAACATAAGTCGCTCTTATTGTTTAAATCTTATGCCGGGAATTGTAATAAAAAAAGCACCTTAATGGCGCTTTTTAATGAGTATTTTAATCATCTAAATAAAATACTTAGATGACGAAAATTTATTCAATCAACGTTTGAAGTTTGATAACAACGCTGTTGAAATGGCTTCATTGTGTTCCAATATTTTTTTCTGTTTGGTTTTAGCTGGATTTGGATCAACACGCTCAATACGTGTTGCTTTCAGCTTCTCGCCATTTTCTTCAAGCACAAATTTTACTTTTTCATTGCGTTTTGGCTCAACCTCTGTGGCTGTGGCAAAATCTGAGATATGGAAAAATATATCTTCGCCTGCCATTGAAATAAAACCGAATCCTTTTTCAGGATTGTATTTGAGTACTTTGCCGAATCTATATTCTAATTTCATGAACTTTACTCTAATCTGTAAACGCTATTAGCACAGTATATAAAAAAGAGGCTTTAAAAGCCTCCTTTCTGATCAAATTGAAAAATTAGTCTTTTTGAACTGAACCAAAAATTTTATCACCCGCATCGCCAAGACCCGGAACGATATAACCATTTTCATTTAAACCATCATCAATCGAGGCGGTAAAAATAATCACATCAGGATGAGCCGCTTCAACACGTTTAATCCCTTCAGGGGCCGCAACCAAAACCATGACACGGATATCTTTACAGCCACTTGCTTTCAATACATCAATCGCTGCAACAAGTGATGAACCTGTGGCTAACATTGGATCGATAATCATCGCAAGACGGTTTTGAACGTCGGGTACTAATTTTTTATAGTAAGTACGTGCTTCTAAAGTTTTTTCATCACGCTCTAAACCCAGAACTGATACTTTTGCACTTGGAATAAGATTTAGGAAACCATCCAACATGCCAATGCCGGCACGTAAAATTGGCACAACGGTAATTTTTTTACCGACAATGCGATCTACAGTCACCTTGCCATTCCAGCCATCAATTTCGTGATCACATACCGGTAAATCTTTGGTTGCTTCATAAGTCAGCAGCATGGTGACTTCTTGTGCTAATTCACGGAAGTTTTTTGTACTAATGTCCGCACGGCGTAGCAAACCAAGTTTATGTCGAATGAGTGGATGACGGATTTCATGAATAGCCACAGGAGAACACCTAAAAGATGAGATAAAATTACTTCTATTATAAATGTTTTTTATACTTCTTATAAACCAAAAAGCCCCCTAAGTAAGGAGGCTTTTTGCTTAAAACTAATCGTTTTTTTAGATTACTGCTGAGAAAGCATGAAATGCAGTGGAGATAAAATCTCTGCTTGAAGCGCCATCTTAATGATCGGGTCTGGATAGACACCAATCACCAATACCGCTAAGGCCGCAGCAAGTACCATAAGACCACCGACTTTTTGACCCCAATGTTTATCAGCATCAATACGTGGGGTATCTGGAGGTGTCATGTACATCACCACCATCACACGGAGGTAGTAATACAAACCGATACCAGAACCCACGATAATCATTGCAGCAAGGAACCAATGTTGCGTAGTTACCGCAGCCATCACCACCAAGAACTTACCAATGAAGCCTGCAGTTAAAGGAATACCGGCAAGAGACAACATCATTACAGTTAAAGTTGCTGTCAGTACTGGACGACGCCAGAACAAACCACGGTAATCCGCCAAACTTTCTGCTTCATTGTCGTTGTTGTACGGGCTCGACATTAACGCGACCACACCGAACGCACCAATTGTGGTTAACACATAAGTGATCACATAAACCGTTACGTTACCCAGGCTTGCGTAAGTCATGCTGATTAAACCAATCAGCAAATAACCAAAGTGGGCAATTGAAGAGTAACCCAGGATACGTTTCAAGTTGACTTGACGTACCGCAAGGAAGTTACCCACCAAGATTGAAAGCACCGCAACAATCGTGATGATGGTTACGATAGAATCAATCAGAATTGCACCTGAAGTCAGCAAATAACGTACAAACAAACCAATGGTTGCAACTTTTGCAACAGTCGCAAGGAAGGTTGCGATTGGCGCTGGCGCACCTGCATAAACGTCTGGTGTCCATTTGTGGAACGGAGCAAGAGATAATTTAAATGCAACGGCACAGATAATTAGGCCTAGACCTAAAATCACCATCGGTTGCTGGATTGCTTGCATTAATGCTTGCACATTGTCATAGAAAGACAATGAACCGGTATACGCGTAGATATAAGCCATACCCATCAACAACATTGCAGACGCAGTTGCTGAAAGAACCAGATATTTAATACCCGCTTCTAAAGAGCGTGAACGTTGATGCGTGTATGCCAACAGACCGTATACAGGAATCGACATCAACTCAAGGCTGATGAAGAAAGATGCATAATGCGAGCTTGCCACCATGAGCATTGCACCCGCGACCGAGCACAACATCAAGATATACAGTTCTTCACGGTTATCTTTGTAGTTTTCAATATAAGCGTGAGACAAGGTACAGCAAGCAAGAGCTGCAATAATAATCACCAATTGATAAAGCATGCTAAATGGATCAACCATAAACATGCCCATCACGTTCGAAGGTGCAAAAGCACCACCGAACATAGCGAATAGAATATATAGCCCAGCAAGGTTTAGGCCCACTACAGATGCTGTTGCAATTAAATTATGGTTACGTTTAATTGCAACAAGAAGCATCACAACGATCGCAGTTAAAGCCACGATCATCACAGGAGCTAATGGCATGAGCTCAGAAAATGACATTGTGAAGTTCATGGCTTATTGGATCTCCACATTTTGTTGCGATACGACTTGTTGAGTCGCATCGACCACGTCTTGAACTGGGATATAGCTGTTTGCTAACCACGCCATACTTGAATTTGAAATATCAAGGAAGCTTTGTGGGTAGATACCAAGCCATAGTAGAGCAACGGCACAAATCAACAGAATAACAATCTCACGCGCATTTAAGTCTTTCAGCGGATTAGTATAATGTTGTTTTTGCTCTTCGTTTGGTGTACCAAACATTGCTTTGTGGATAAGGATTAAGCCATAAAGACCTGCCAGTACCAAGCTGATTGCTGCCAAAATGGTAAAGGTTGGGAATTTCTCGAATGAACCCATCAAAATCAGGAATTCACCAATGAAGTTACCTAAACCTGGAATACCCACAAGGGCTGCAACAAAGAACATCAAGAAAAATGGCAGGTATTGGAACTGACCACGAATACCGCCCATTTTACGCAAGTCACGGGTATGTAAACGCTCATACACCTGACCACACATAATGAACAATGCAGCAGATGAAATACCATGTGCCAACATCATGATCATTAAGCCCTGGAACGTTAAGATATTACCTGCGTAAAGTGCAAGTAACACAAAGCCCATGTGCGAAATAGAGGTGTAAGCAAGCAGACGTTTCATATCGGTTTGCTGGAAAGCACACCAAGCGCCGTAGAACACACCAATTAAACCAAAAATGATCGCGATGTCTGCAAACTGTGCAGAAGCCGCCGGGAAGAATGGAATAACGAAACGAAGTAGACCGTATGCAGCTGTCTTAATCAAGATACCCGCCAAGTCGACAGAACCTGCTGTCGGAGCTTGGGCGTGCGCATCTGGTAACCAGCCATGCAATGGGAATACTGGAAGTTTTACAGCGAAACCAATGAACATACAAAGCATCAAGGCATAAGCCACTGATGGTAACTGTGCATCAAGCGTATTCGCCACACCTAGCAAGTAGTTGTAATCAAATCCGATCATGCCTGTCATCATGTAACCATAAACCACAAGGCCTAGGATACCGATGAGCATGATTAAACCTGCTACCTGGGTATAGATGAAGAACTTAGTCGCTGCATAGACACGCGACTTGTTGTCCGCACCCTTATGACCCCATAACGCAATCAGGAAGTAGATTGGTACCAGCATCATCTCCCAGAAGAAGAAGAACAGGAACAGGTCAATCGCGATGAATACACCGATTACCCCACCCAAAGACCATAAAAGGTTTAAGTGGAAGAAGCCAACGTTCTTTTGAATCTCACCCCATGAACAGCCAACTGCAAGTACACCCAGTAATGCAGTTAAGCCCACCATAAGAAGTGAAAGACCATCCACTGCGAGGTGAATGTTAATGCCGAGTGTTTGAATCCAAGGCAGCATGAATTCGGCAGACCAAGTCGGAACTTTAGCGCCTAATTCATAGTTGAAAGTACCTGATTGCCAAAGTGCAACAGTTAAGCCCAAAGTAATGAGCATACCGAACAAGGCAATATAACGTGGCATTCTGTCGTCGAACTTGTCGACGAGCCAACAAATAAAACCTGCAATGAACGGTACCAAGATCAGCGCGGGTAAAATCCAGTTGTTTGTGATTTCCATCTTATTTCCCCACTACCTGAATCACGATCAAGATCATCAGTAACACCACTACACCGAGTGACATACTTGATGCGTATTCACGCAATGAACCTGTTTGACGTGAGCTGGTGAAGCTATGGCCACCTTTAACAATCGCAGGAAGCACTAACCACAAACCATCAATTGGATCACGACCTAAAATTTTCGCAATCAGCAAATATGGTTTCACAAATACGATGTTATACAACGCATCAAAACCAAGTGCATTTCGACAAATATTGACCAGACCGGCACCAAATGAAGTTTCAGCAAAAGCTCTAACAGCCTTGTAAGCAAAGGCAAATAAGATCACGCCCACTACAAGACCGGCAAGGGCAATACCGACTGCGGTATATTCAGCACCGTGTACACCCGCTTCAAGTGCTTCAGGAATAATAAACGCCGGAATCTTCGCAGAGTTTAAAATTGCTTCTACTGGTGCTTTTAAGAAGTAAGCCAAACCGGTTGAAAGTACCGCCAAGATACCCAACGGAGCCCAATAAGTCGCACCCTTGATTTCGTGATACGGCGTGTTTTCTTTACCAAAGAATACCACCCAGATTAAACGGAATGTATAAATAGAGGTTAAGAACGCACCAGCAACACCCACCCAGTACAGGCTGTTATAAACTGCAACACTTTGTCCCTGCGCCCAAACTGCACCAAGGATGGCATCTTTCGAGAAGAAACCAATAGTTAAGAATGGAATGGCTGCCAAGGCACCGCCACCAATGGCGAAGCAGGCAAACAGAAATTTATTGTGTTTGAACAAGCCACCCATTTTGAAGATGTTTTGTTCATGATGGTAAGCCAGAATCACCGCACCAGATGACAAGAATAATAATGCCTTGAAGAATGCGTGTGAAAGCATGTGGAATAAACCGGCTTGATACGCTTCAGCACCGACTGCCATAAACATATAACCGAGCTGACTCATGGTTGAGTAAGCCAAAATACGTTTAATGTCGGTTTGAACCAATGCAGCAAAACCAGCCACAATCAATGTGACCGCACCCGTGATCGAGATGAACATCATCACTTCAGGGGTCATTTCAAACACAGAGAACATACGGCAGCACAGGTAAATACCTGCAGTTACCATTGTTGCAGCATGGATTAATGCAGAAACAGGTGTAGGACCTGCCATCGCATCGGCGAGCCATGTTTGTAATGGAATTTGAGCAGATTTACCGGCAGCACCCAAGAACAACATTAAAGATGTCCAGATCGCAAGTGAATGGTCACCCGCTAAAACTTGAGGTGCATTGGCAACGATTGTTCCGATATGCAAAGTACCAAATTGTTGATAGAGCAAGAACAATGCGATCAGCAAGAATACGTCACCGATACGGGTTACGGTAAATGCTTTAATTGCTGCATAACCATTTTCAGGTTTTTGGTAGTAGTAACCAATCAGCAAGTATGAACATAGACCTACGCCTTCCCACCCCAAGAACAATAACGCCAGGTTATCGCCTAATACGAGAAGCAACATGCTCGCTACGAACAGGTTAAAGTAAGAGAAGAAACGCGCGAAGTCTTCATCACCACGCATGTACCATGATGCAAAGATGTGGATTAAGAAACCGACACCCGTCACCATGCCCATCATCAGTAATGACAGACCGTCTAGATGCAGACTCATGCCCGGCGCTAAACCACCGACGTTGAACCAGGTCCAAAGATGTTGAACCTGAGCAACCGAGCCATTCGCGACAAAGCCCATACCAGCGATCAAAGCAAATAAAGCAGACAGGCCAACTGACCCTACCCCAATAATTGCAGCTACATTTTCAGGAAGCTTGTTACGCCCTGCCGCTAAAAGGACAAAACCAATGAGCGGAAATAATACTGTTAAATATAAATAACTCATCCGCGCATCTCACTAGCAGCATCCACATCCAAATGATGGAAGCGATGGTAGAACTGAAGGACGATCGCAAGACCAATACATGCCTCTGCAGCAGCAAGGGTTAAAATCAGGATGAACATGATCTGTCCATCTGGCTGTAACCATGCGCTACCCGCTAAAACAAACGCAAGTGCAGCTGCGTTCATCATCACTTCAAGGCTCATTAACATAAATAATAGGTTGCGTCGCACCATTACACCGTAGAAACCGAGTGCAAAAAGAATGGTTGCAACGATCAAACCATGTTCTAAAGGGATGTTGCCCATTATTCTTTTTCCTTTTCCGCACTTGGTTCACGTTTACCTAAATGGAATGCTGCAACCAAGGCTGCAAGCAATAACATCGCGGCAACTTCTACCAATAGTAAGTAGTGAGTAAAGAGTGCTGTACCGACAACTTTCGGTCCAATCACCTCTGTGCCCATCACAGGACCAGCAGTGGTGTAATCGGAGCCAAGCATCCAGACAAGCACAAGGCCCATCAGGAAACTCATCATTGCAGGATATGCCCATGCAGATGAAGTGAGCCACTTACGTTCCTGATCAACCGTATGTTGACCCAGATTCAGCATCATCACCACAAACACGAACAACACCATGATCGCGCCTGCATAAACAATAATTTCAAGCGCACCAGCAAATGGTGCACCCACAATCATGAATATTCCTGCCACAGCAAGCAGAGATACGATCAAGCTCAGCAATGCATGTACAGGATTCGCGTTGGTCACAACACGAATCGTAGAGACAATGGCCACGAGTGCCATCAAATAAAATGGCCACATCATGGTAATAAGCTCCGTACGTCAACAGGCGCGCTTTCGCGTTGTGCTTGACCTTTATCTTTACCTGCTACAGCCATACCGGCTACGCGGTAGAAGTTATAGTCAGGATATTTACCCGGACCTGAAATGAGCAAGTTTTCTTTTTCATAAACCAAGTCTTGACGAACGTATTCGCCTAATTCGAAATCCGGTGTCATCTGAATTGCAGTCGTTGGACATGCTTCTTCACACATACCGCAGAAAATACAACGAGAGAAGTTGATACGGAAAAATTCCGGATACCAACGACCATCTTCTTTTTCTGCTTTTTGTAGTGAAATACAGCCCACCGGACAAGCAACCGCACATAAGTTACATGCAACACAGCGCTCTTCGCCATCTGGGTCACGTGTCAATACAATACGACCACGGAAACGCGGCGGAACAATTTGTTCACCTGGTACTTCTGGATATAAAATGGTGTCACGTTTACGTGTCACGTGGCTAAATACCATCCACAATGAACGTACGATTGACCCGAATCCAGCTAGAATTTTATACATTTTGTACTCCCTGCTGTCCTAGGCCTGATTCATCAGAATCACAGCACCAGTCACCAACAAGTTGACCAACGCCAATGGCAAACAAATCTTCCAACCAAAGTTCATCACCTGGTCATAACGTGGACGCATTAACGAACCACGAGCCAAAACAAACATCATCACAAAGAATGCTGTTTTAATGATGAACCAGAAAACTGGTGGAATAAATGGAATTTCTAAGTTGAATGGCGCAAGCCAGCCACCGAAGAATAAAGTAACGATCAATGCCGAAATAAGAACCACGTTGACATATTCTGCAACGAAGAACATCCCCCATTTCATGCCGCCGTATTCGACGTGGTAACCTTCTGCCAATTCTTGTTCAGCTTCTGGTTGGTCAAATGGATGACGATGCGTTACTGCCACACCCGCAACAATAAAGATCAAGAAACCTAAGAATTGCGGAATAACGAACCACACATCACGTTGTGCTTCAACAATCTCACGCATGTTGAATGAACCCGCAATTGCGACTACACCCATCAATGAGATCCCCAAGAACACTTCATAAGAAATGGTTTGAGCTGCTGAACGAAGACCACCCAATAACGCATATTTGTTATTTGAAGCCCAACCACCGAACAGTACTGCATAGACTGCAATACCGGCCATTGCCATAAAGAACAATAGCCCGATACTCATGTCAGCAACACCTAGTGTTGGACTAACAGGAATTACCATGAACGAAAGTACCGCAGTTGCCATGGCAACTGCTGGTGCTAAACGGAAAGTAAGCTTGTCAGCAAACTTCGGTGTCCAGTCTTCCTTGAACATGATTTTCAGCATGTCGGCAACGATCTGGAACATCCCCCCAGGACCAACACGGTTTGGACCGTAACGGTCTTGCCATAATGCCAGTAAACGACGTTCGATGAATGACATCAACGCAGCGACAAGCACCACCACGAGCAAGATCACAATCGCTTGAACCACTGAATAAGCGATTGGCCAGTTCTCAGCCCAAAGCGGTGTTTGACGTATAATTTCTTGATTCATGAATTACACTCCTACCGCGACTGATACAGGCTCTGCAAGTGAAACTGTCGGTGCAAGACCAACTGGATAACCGATATAACCTGTAGGTAAGTATTCAATCACTTGAACTGGAAGGCTTATTGTTGCCTCGCCTGATTTCACCGTGATTTTTTGGCCGTCTTGAACATTTAAGCGTGCAGCATCTTGTTCACCTACCGCAAACATGGCAGCAGGAATACGTGATTCCATCGCCGGAGTTTTCACAGTGAACTCACCAGAACCGAAAATGTGGTGCATCGGTACTAAACGGAAACTTTCTGAATTCACCACAACTGGGGTTGGTGCAACGAAAGTACGTGCAGGACGTTTTTTCAGACGATCAAATAAACGAATGCCTGAATCACCACCTTTCAAGTGACCACCCACGTTGTCCTGGAATTTGTTCCAGGCCTGTGGAGAGTTCCAGCCTGCAGACCATGCAAATGGTACAAGCGAAGACGGGGTCTGATTCCCCACATAACCTTCCATAGAGAACGTTAATGCAGAATCGATATCAATCGGTTGTTTCGGTTCATGTACAGATAACGGCGCACGCATAGCAGTACGACCTGAATAACGGCGTGGTTCACGCGCAATTTTCAAGCCATGCACACGGAAGCCAGCATCTGGTGCCACATCTTGAATAGCTTCAAGTGCAGGGACATTCTTCACAACAGAATCAATGACGTCATCCAGCAATGTCCATGAAATTGCCTTACCTTGTAAGCCAGTTTCAAGGGCATGTAACCAACGCCATGATTCTTTAATCGCATACTCTGGTTTGTGGTAGCTTGGGTCATACACTTGGTAGAAACGTTGTGCACGGCCTTCTTGCGATACCACAGTACCATCACCTTCCGCGAAGCTTGCCGCTGAAAGTACAATCGATGCTTTCGCAACAGTTGCAGTTTCCGCATGATCAAGCACGATCACTTCATTTGCCTTGGCAAATGCCGCGTCCACTTGAGCGGTTGGCAAACGACGGTATAGGTCATTTTCAACCACGATAATGGCATCATAATCTTGAGCGAATGCTTGTTCCAAGCTTAAACCACCGAAGATTGCCAAGCCCATTGAGTTCACTTCAGGAACAGTCAAGCTAAGACCCGCATTTGAACCCAGGTTTTGCGCAACTTGTGCTGCCGCTTCCATGATTGCAGGGTCTTGTAAGCTTGTACCAGAGATGATCAATGGTTTTTTCGCAGCTTTTAATGTGTCAGCAATGGTTTGCGCAAATGCTTTCGCATCGTCATCTAAACCAGTGATATTTTCACCCGCAACTGCTGCAGCAACCGCAAAGCCTAAACGTGCGATGTCGTTCGGAGACGCAACTACTTCACCCGTCGCAACATCTGCTAAACGGGTTTGAGTGGCAGCAAGAATGTAAATCGGAGATTTTGCATCTTGACCAATACGTTGTACCGGTTCAGCCAGCCATTCTTGAGTACGACGTTCTGCAGCCATTTCTTTGGCTTTGTTTTTCGCAGCCTGGCGAACAGACAAAGCCATGCGTGGTGCAGTTTGAGTTAAGTCTTCACCCAAAATCAATACAGCATCATAACTTTCGATTTCACGCATCGTCGGGTTATAAACACCCTCGGTTTGCATGATCGATGCAGCCAGTTCAACCAGATTTTGTTCTTTTTGAGACAGACCTGTTGAATAGTTCTCTTGACCGACCAATTCACGAAGCGCGAAGTTAGATTCAAGAGATGCACGTGGAGAACCAATACCCAAAACTTTTTTGTCTTGAATATTTGCAATCACGGTATCAAGCGCCTGATCTACAGAAACTGTAGTCACATTTCCACCTGAACGGAACTGTGGCTGACGCGGACGATCTTCACGGTTTACATAACCGGTACCGAAACGACCTTTATCGCAAAGGAAGTATTGGTTAACGTCACCATTAAAGCGGTTTTCTACGCGGCGGATTTCACCATAACGTTCACCCGGAGAGATGTTACAACCTGAAGAACAGCCGTGGCATACGCTTGGCGCATATTGCATGTCCCATTTACGGTTATAGCGTTCTGAGTGGGTTTTATCGGTAAATACACCCGTCGGACAAACTTCAGTCAAGTTACCCGAGAATTCAGATTCTAAAGTACCTGATTCTGGACGACCGAAGTAAACTCGAGAAGCGCTCGCATACACACCAAAGTCCGTACCGCCTGCATAGTCATTATAGTAACGAACACAACGGTAACATGCGATACAACGGTTCATTTCGTGTGAAATGAATGAGCCTAGCTCCTGGTTGTAATGGGTACGTTTGGTGAAACGGTAGCGACGACGGTCGTGCTGTGTCATCACCGTCATATCTTGTAAATGACAGTGACCACCCTCTTCACAAACTGGACAGTCGTGCGGGTGGTTGGTCATCAAGAATTCAACAATCGAAGCACGGAAATCCTTCGCTTCTTTGTCTTCAATCGAGATATAGGTATTGTCAGATGCAGGCGTCATACATGACATGACTAAACGACCACGCGTATCTTCTGGATTCGCGTATTGAGTCACGGCACATTGACGGCAAGAACCAACCGAACCTAAGGATGGATGCCAACAAAAGTATGGAATATCCAGACCCAAAGACAAACATGCTTGTAGCAAGTTTTCCGAGCCATTTACTTCGTAGTCTTTTCCATCGACATGAATTGTAGCCATAGTCGAATTCCTTAAACTTGTTCTGCGTTGCTAGCTTGAGCAGCAGGACGATTCGTCACTTTTGCTTCAAACTCGCTACGGAAATGTTTGAGTGCGCCCATAAGCGGTTCCATTGCACCCGGGGCGTGGGCACAGAAAGTTTTACCAATCCATAACTTACGCGTTAACTCTTGTAAGTGATCGATATCTTCCTGTTTACCTTCGCCATTCTCTAAAGCTTTAAGCGCTTTTACTGCCCAAGGTAGACCATCACGACATGGAGTACAGAAACCACATGATTCACGCGCAAAGAATTCTTCTAAGTTACGTGTCGCTGAAACCATACATTGGGTTTCATCAACCACCATTAACAAACAAGTTCCTAAACGTGAGCCTGCTTTCATGATGCTTTCAGCATCCATTGGCAGGTCAATGTGTTCAGCAGCCAAGAAGTCTGTAGAAGCACCACCAGGTAACCATGCTTTTAATTTAAGACCATCACGCATACCACCAGCATGATCTTCAATCACTTCACGCGCTGTCGTACCAAAAGGAAGCTCCCATAAACCCGGGAACTTCACCTTGCCTGATGCGCCATAAATTTTTGTGCCTGGATCTTTCGATTTACCCGCAGATAAATTGACATACCATTCAGGACCACGAAGAATGATGGCTGGCAAGTTATTAAAGGTCTCTACGTTATTGACAATGGTAGGACGACCCCAAGCCCCTGCAACTTGCGGGAATGGCGGTTTGGTACGCGGATTGGCACGGCGACCTTCAAGCGAGTTAATCAATGCAGTTTCTTCACCGCAGATATAACGACCCGCACCGGTATGCACATGTAAATCAAAGTTCCAGCCAGTACCAAGGATATTGTCCCCTAGGTAACCTTTGGCACGAACCTGTTCAAGCGCTTCGTTTAAATACTTCGCAGCTTCAATGTATTCACCACGGATGAAGATATAACCTTGAGTTGCTTCTAATGTATAAGCAGCAATCAGCATACCTTCAATCAATTGGTGTGGAAGATCTTCCATCAACAAACGGTCTTTGAAGGTACCCGGTTCCATTTCATCGGCATTACAGATCAGGTAACGTGGACCGCCATCATTTGGCGCCATCAATGACCATTTAATCCCTGCCGGGAAACCTGCACCACCACGACCTTTTACAGTTGCAGCTTTAACCACATCAAGTACTTCAGCCGGTTTCATGGCAATGGCTTTTTTAAAGCCTGCATAACCTTCAAGCGCTTCGTAATCATCAGCATTACGGACATTGGCTTGTTTGCTTAAACGCCAAGTAAGTGGATGAGTTTCCGGGTTACCGTCACCGTAAATTGGTTTTGGTTCAGTATTCATAGATACTTCTCCAATAACTGTTTAACCGAAGTCACTTCAACCAATCCGTGAGTGTCTTCATCAATCATTAAGGTTGGGCCTTTGTCACAGTTACCTAAGCAGCAAATCGGCAGCAAGGTAAAACGACCATCAGCGGTAGTTTGACCAAACTGAATACCGAGTTCACGCTGGAACGCTTCAGCCAAAGTTTCTGCACCCATCAGGAAACAGGCAATCGAGTCACATAACAAAATTACGTGACGACCAACAGGTTGGCGATAGATACGGTTATAGAACGTTGCCACACCTTCAAGGTCCGCAACACTCATAGAGAGCATTTGTGCAATCGCATTCATTTGCGCATCATCTACCCAGCCATTACGGCGTTGAACGCATTTCAATGCATCCAAACATGCAGCACGCGGGTACGGATAATGTTCAATGTGATGTTCGATATCGTGGATTTCTTCCGAAGTTAAAATCCCTTCAATATTCACACGTGGCTTTTTATCAGTCAAAATCATCATAATGCGTTTACCCCTTAGCGATCCACGTCAGCCATTACGACGTCAATTGTCGCTAAATAAATGATTAAGTCAGATACAAGACTGCCGTTAATCACGGAAGGCATTTGCTGTAAATGGGTGAAAGTTGGTGTACGAATACGGGTACGGTAACTCATGGTTGACTTGTCTGAAGTCAAGTAGTAGTTACTTGCACCTTTCACCACTTCTGCCATCACAGATGCTTCACCTGCAGGCATTACAGGCCCCCATGACACGCTCAAGAAGTGCGTAATCAAAGTTTCAATATCTTGTAATGTCTTGTCTTTTGGTGGTGGAACTGCCAGTGGATGGTCTGCTTTATAGGCACCGGACGGCATGTTATCTAAACATTGCTTCACGATTTTCAGTGATTCTTCAATTTCACGGAAATGCACCATAACACGCGCGTAAGCATCGCCTTCGTACTCTAAAGGCACCTCGAAGTCATAGTTTTCGTAGCCGCTATACGGACGATATTTACGAACGTCAAAGTCAATACCTGTTGCACGAAGACCGGTACCGGTTACACCCCAAGCCAATGCAGATTTTGCATCGTACTGCGCAACATTACGAGTACGACCAACAAACACCGAGTTTTTCAGTGCTGCTGTGTAATACTCGTTCATACGCTTCGGCATCCAGTCCAGGATTTCGCGAATCAGGTGCTGCCAGTTGTTGGGAAGGTCGTGCGCAGTACCGCCAATACGGAACCATGCCGGATGCATACGGTAACCCGTGATCGCTTCGATGGCGTCATAGATTTTCTGACGATCGGCGAACATATAGAATACTGGCGTCATACCGCCGGCATCCTGAATTGCAGTACCGATATACAACAAGTGGTTATTGATACGGAATAACTCAGACATCATGACACGGATACATTGCGCACGGTCAGGAACAGTGATTCCTGCCATTTGTTCCACACCCATCACATAAGGCATGTTTTGCGCACAACCACCCAAGTAGTCAACACGGTCGGTATACGGAATGAATGAATGCCAGGTTTGACGTTCAGCCATCTTTTCCACACCACGGTGGTGATAACCGATATCAGGCACGCAGTCTTTCACTTCTTCGCCATCTAACTGCAAGATTACACGGAATGCACCATGCGCAGAGGGATGGTTCGGACCCAAGTTCAGGAACATGAAGTCTTCATCGGCATTACCGCGTTTTAGACCCCAGTCTTCAGGAACAAAGCGCAAGTGTTCTTGCTCAAAATCCTGTTTCGCCTGGTTCTGCATATACGGCGTATATTCAGTGGCACGTGCAGAATATTCTTTACGAAGTGGATGACCTTCCCAATAGGTTGGCAACAAAATACGACGGAGCATTGGATGCCCTTCGAAGTTAATGCCGAACATATCGTATGCTTCGCGTTCGTACCAGTTGGCATTTGGCCAAATGTTGGTTGCAGTGGGAAGATTTAAATCACTCTCATTCAACGCAACTTTGATACGAATATCACTGTTACGCTCAAGCGACAACAAGTGATAGAACACGGTAAAGTCTGATGCAGGCAAACCGTCGCGGTGGGTACGTAAACGCTCATCTACCGCCGACAAGTCGAACAACATCACGTATGGACGTGCGACTTTCCGCAAGAACATTAAAACGTCTTGTACACGTGCGCGCTCAACCCAGACCGTTGGAAAATCTTCAAAAGTCGCTTGCACGTAGAAGTTCTCACCAAATTTGGTTTTGAGCTCTTCTACAATTGCAAATGCTGGGCGTGAATCAACAGGCGTTGATTCTGGCATAGCAATGTCAGTTTCAGCCATTGGCTTGGCTTCCTATTTAATACAAATTCAAGTCAACTTTAACGACAATTACACCCAGACCGGGTGCATCAATATTTCATCGTTAAAATTATTTAATTTCATCCATAGAGCGTAAGTTTTTCACTGCAATACGTTCAGCATTCTTACGGTCACGTTCTGGCTGCATCTTTGGCTTATATACTGGCTGAAGATCATCACCAATCACCGCTGAAAGTGGACGGCGCTCTAATTGAATTTGGTCTTGTAACAGCATTAATGCTTGCAACAATGCTTCAGGGCGTGGTGGGCAGCCTGGGATGTACACATCGACAGGAATGATTTTATCTACACCCTGTACAACTGAATAGATGTCATACATACCGCCAGAGTTTGCACAAGCACCCATTGAAATCACCCATTTAGGCTCTAACATTTGCTCGTATAAACGCTGAATTACAGGCGCCATCTTCACGAAGCAAGTCCCTGCAACAATCATTAAATCCGCCTGACGCGGTGAAGCACGAATAACTTCGGCACCGAAACGTGACATGTCATGCACACCGGTTAAAGTGGTTGCATATTCTACATAACAGCACGACGTACCAAAGTTAAAAGGCCATACAGAGTTCTTACGGCCCCAGTTTACAGCTGTATGCATCACGTCCTCTAAACGAGTCATGAATACATTCTTATTCACTTCTTCTTCAAGCGGATCGGTTACGATCTGACGCTCCTGAAGTGGATATTGATCAGCATCCGGATTCGCACGGGTTAATGTATATTTCATCCCGAGTTACTCCTTAATAGATGATGTAGCCGGTGTTTTTGCTTTCACACGACCAGAAGATTGAGCTGGAATTTGACCTGTAGGGTCCATAACCAACTCTTCAATAGAGTTAAAGCGGGTAATGTCTGCAAGGTTCATATTTGCTGAACCGATTTTCGGTTGCATAGCTGCTGATTTGCGACGATCGGTTGGCGCCCAATTTAATGCGCCTACTTTCACTGCATAAATCAACGCAATCAATAAATCGACTACAAAAATCACCACAGTGGTAAAACCGAACCAACCTACCTCACGAACCGATGTAGCCCATGCGTAGAGATAAAGTGCTTCTAAGTCAAATACTACAAAGAAAATCGCAACCAAGTAGAATTTAGCAGACAAGCGGATGCGTGCTCCACCCGCACCTACCACACCTGACTCAAATTGCTCTTGCTTCGCACGGCCCCATGACTTACCCCCAAGGAGTAAAGGAACTGTGAGCATAAAGACGCAAAGAAATGTAACGCCGATCACGAAGGCAATAATTGCCCAATCGTATGGAGTAATGGCACTCATGCGGGGATAACTCCTGGCAGGCCTAATTTATTAACAAAGAATGTATGTATTGGCCTTCTAATACACCAAACACAAAATTAATCCCGCCAATTGTACCTGATTTATGATTTCACTTGCTAGCTTATAAGCCTTAGTCTTTTGGATGATATTTTAGTCAGTTTGCTGTTTTTTCAAAGCTTAAGCCCTATTGTTTGTCTAGCAATCGCTTTATTAAATCAAAAAAAGAAAATTGATTATTTTTTTCAAATTTATGTAATTCAGGCTTATATTTCCCATAAAAAACCCAAATCTTGATGCCATCTATTTATTCAAGCATATTTCATTCGGCATAAAACGATCAAACTTTGGCAAAAATTTTCCAGCCCCCGCTCACCTCCAAATCATTACTGTTTTATCTCTTCCATGAAGATCAGTACGGTCAACAGGCTTATGATGAATATGGGAAGGCTTTTTAGGGGAGTACTAAAGGCCTAACCTCTATATAAGACAACAAACATGACTTTGCAGTCCGTATTTGTGTGTTTTTTTGCAACTCTAATGCATCTCATGATGACCTCATTTGCTATTTATGCTATTCCTATTTACATCCGTAGACACAAAGAATAAGGAGCAAACACATGGGTTTAGAATACAAACACGAATCAGAGTATTTTTTCTTTGCACAACTTTTAGTGCGTCATGTGGAAGGGTATGTTCAAAAACATCCAGATGCTCAGAATGCAATTTTTGACCTTCGCGATATTTATGAACTTTTCCGCCAAGACTTTGCCTCTGCCACTACAAATCTGGATGCTATTTTAAATCTTGCAGATCAATATAAAGTTGAAACATTAAATGGCGATCAAAAGCTGATTAGCCATTATGCGATCGACCCTAAGAATAATTCCTTGTTACTCGACTTCAATGCTGATGCGCTAGAAAGCCTGAAACAAGGAAAACAGATTATTGAACCCGATGCCACTCTTCACGAGTAATGAGTAAGCAATAAAAAAGCACCGAATCTGGTGCTTTTTTATTTCATTACTAAGACTCTATGCCGTCTTTGGTCATGCCTAATTTCTTGGCTGATTTATTAAATCTTTGTGCAGGCCAGGTCATGGTAAAACGCGCACCACCCAAAACCGGGCTTTTATCCACATGAATATTACCGCCAAACCAGTAAGCAATTCGGCTTACAATAGACAAACCTAAACCATAACCACCAGAAGCACGGGTTCGGCTGTCATCGAGACGTGCAAAGGCTTCAAAGATCCGCTTCCGCTCTTCCTCGGGAATACCTGCGCCATCATCTTCAACTTGCACATAAGCCAGACCCTCCTCGTTAATGCCACCACTCACAATTATCTTGTCATCACAGTAGCGAATCGCATTGCCAACCAGGTTTTGTACCACACGGTGCAAGTAACGGCGCTCTGCATCCACCACAACGCCAGGTTGCGCTACACGTAACTCAATTTCTTTTTGTGTTTTTAGCGCTTCAGTTTCAACCACCACTTGATCCAAGACTTCAAATAAGGTGATTTTTTCAAAATCTAACGAAGGTGTGCCCTGTTCAAGTTTTGCATAGGTCATGATTTCGTCAATCAAGGTGTTTAGCGCTTCAATATCCTTATCAATCTGTTCAACCTGCTGCAAACGGTATTCATAATCATCTTCTTCTGCCAGCATTTCCATACCAAAACGGATACGTGCTACAGGCGTACGTAATTCATGCGAAACCGCGCGCATCAATTCACGCTGTGCTTCAATCAAACGCTGAATATGATCTGACATACTGTTGTAATTCGTCGCCAGACTTGCCATTTCATCGGTACCATCGATCGGTAAACGCAAGGTCATATCACCCGACTTCATTCGATGCAAGGCATAATTGACTTCACGCAAACGACGTTGCATCGGTACAAGCAGACCATACACCCCTAAACTCAACACAAATAAGCTAAGCAAGGTAATCCCAGCTGCAAGCTGAAAAGGCATCCAGTTAAATAACGGTACCGGACCCAGTACCAGCACCTCAGAAGGTGAACTTGGCATAGGGGAAACAATTGAAATTGTGGTTCCACGCACCGAGGCATTATCACGATATAAAATAATACTGTGATCTAATCGAAGTCGGCCTATCTGTTCGGAATCAAGTGGCAGGTTTTGAACTTTTTCAATTTGAATGGGATAGGAAAAATTCGATTGAATTTTTGCCAAATATTCTTTTTCTTGTCCTGGGTAATACACCAGATAATCCAGAATAAAAATGGGCAACGCTTTCATTTGGCGTTCACCAATTTTGTCTACTTTTATATAAAGCAAATGTTTTGGATCATCTTTCAAGCCAATAATCACGTAAGCAATCGAGTTCTGTGCATCATAACGAACCGCAGCTTTGCGATCACTAATTCGTTTTTGCTCGGCACGCGATAAATCAACTTTATTTGAATCTACATAATAAATGGGCAACTCAAGCAAATCTGAAGCATCAGAAACCCAGTCTTTTTTCTGTTGCTCATTCGGCTGTCGTGCGATGCCTTCACTAATAATATAAGACACCCCATCGGTTAAAGACTCACGATATTCCTGCGCGCGCTGATAATTAATAATCTGAACCAGCAGGTAGCCAAATACCGCCACCAAAGCGACTAAAATCACTAACCCCGCATAAATACGCAAGAATATACTGTGTTTAAACAAGAGGATGTCCTATAAAAATTAGGTACAACTATTAAAGACCGTTGGTTTCTTTAACGAACAAATAGCCTTTACTACGTACTGTTTTAATACGTTTCGGATTTTCAGGATCATCACCAATTTTTGGACGGATACGCGAAATACGCACATCGATTGAACGGTCTTGACCATCATATTCAATCCCGCGCAGACGCTCAAAAATATCTTCACGAGACAGAATGCGACCGGCATTTGAAGCCAATAACCACAACAAGTCATATTCAGCACTGGTGAAATCAACCAACTCACCATTTAAAGTCACCGAACGACCACCGTTATCAATCACAAGGTCATCGAATTCGATACGTTGTGCAACTTCATCTTCCGGTACTTTATCAGTACGACGTAGTAATGCACGGATACGCGCCAAGAGAACACGTGGCTGAACAGGTTTGGCGACATAATCATCCGCACCCATTTCCAGACCCAAAACCTGATCCATGTCTTCAGTACGTGCAGTCAACATCAGAATCGGTTGATGATAATGTGGACGAACTTCACGACAAATGGTTAAACCATCTGCACCTGGCAACATCACATCCAGTACCACCAGATCTGGTTGCTCAGCAATAATACGGCGGATTGCGCGATTACCCTCAGGCTCTACCCCAACTTCTAATCCATTACGAATCAGGTATTCTTGAGTCAAACGTGCAAGACGCTCATCGTCTTCAACAATTAAAATTTTAGGTAACTTTTCTTCTTGGCTCATAAAATGCCCCTGTTATATGGATTAAGGTATCCTTAAAAATCCGGTGGATACGCTTTAATATATTCAGCAATATACACACGTTTACATTGTAAACAAGATGGCATTCACCAAACTGATACATCAAAGTAGTTTTTTGTTATATTTTTATTAACCATTGAATTAATTGATCTTTTCAAATTTAATGCAGCTTATAGCTACTTTTTTGAAATATTAAGTTACAAAATGAGGCTTTTATATACATTTTGCCATTTTGTTCAGAATATGAGTAATTAATCGCACTCTTTTAACTTATCCACAAGGTTATCTATAAGCACTTAATTCGAGCTTTGTTATGCTAGACCCCTATCTAATCAGGCTTATACAAGAAACATAAAAATAGAGATTTTTTTGCAATGAGATATTGCGAAGAAATAGAAAAATTTTTACTAAAATGTCAATATTGATCTAAGCTCATTTTTCCCGTATCTTGTGTTCAATTCAATTTTAAACCACTAGTTCTTGTGTTTATTCCTCAAACACTGAGATGAGATTTCGTCCAGTTCAAACGGTCCACACACATAACAATAGATGACAATGGAGCTATGCCAACATGAGCGTAATCACTTCAATTCCTGGTCAACTTCAGGTGATTAAACGCACCGGTGATGTTGCTACTTTTGATGCAGAGAAAATCTCTGTCGCGATAGGTAAAGCTTTCTTGGCTGTAGAAGGTCAACAAAGCGCTGATTCAAGCCGTATTCATGATCGTATAGAACAACTTACCGAAATGGTGATGAATACTTTTAACCGTCGTTTACCATCAGGTGGCACGATTCACATTGAAGAAATTCAAGACCAAGTTGAACTTGCGCTTATGCGTACAGGTGAACAGAAAGTTGCGCGTGCGTATGTCATCTACCGCGAACAACGCTCTGATGCACGTAAACAAACTGGCGCACACCATCATCCTACTTTGCAAATTACCGCTGCAAATGGTCAGCTTCAACCGCTTGATTTGGGTGCACTAAAAGCACATGTAGAAAAAGCTGCTGAAGGCCTGGAAGGAATTGACGTTCAGGCGATCGTCGATGAAACCATCAAGAACTTGTATAACGGCGTAAAAGAGTCTGACATCTCAACCACCATGATGATGGCGACCCGTACCCGTATTGAACAAGAACCGAATTATACTTATGTAACTGCACGTTTACTTCGTGACAATCTGGTTGCTACAGGTTTAGAGTTTTTGGGTCTTTCTACAGAAACCAACGAAGGTGATGCTTTAGAAACCTTCTTGAAGAAAGGGATCGAGCTTGATCTTCTCTCTCCAGAACTGCTTAACTTTGACCTTGCTAAATTGGCCGCTGCGATTCAACCAGAACGCTCAAACCAGTTCACATACTTAGGTCTACAAACTTTATTTGACCGTTACTTCATCCATTCAAATGGCATCCGTTTTGAATTGCCGCAATTGTTCTTCATGCGCGTTTCGATGGGTCTGTCACTTAATGAAGAAAACCGTGAAGATCGTGCCATCGAGTTCTATAACTTGTTGTCTAGCTTCGACTATATGGCTTCAACACCTACCCTATTTAACTCGGGTACTTTACGTCCCCAGTTGTCTAGCTGTTACTTAACTACCATTGGTGATGACCTGTACAACATTTATGGCGCAATGCGTGATAACGCAATGTTGTCTAAATGGGCGGGCGGTTTAGGCAATGACTGGACACCAGTTCGTGCCTTGAACTCATACATCAAAGGAACCAACGGTAAGTCTCAAGGTGTTGTTCCATTCCTTAAAGTTGCCAACGATACTGCTGTTGCGGTAAACCAAGGTGGTAAGCGTAAAGGTGCAGTGTGTGCATACCTTGAAACTTGGCACTTGGACATCGAAGAATTCCTGGAACTGCGTAAAAATACCGGTGATGACCGTCGCCGTACCCATGACATGAATACTGCAAACTGGGTTCCAGATTTGTTCATGCAACGGGTATTTGAAGATGGTGAATGGACCCTGTTCACGCCTTCTGAAACACCTGATCTTCATGATTTAATAGGTGCAGAATTCGCTGAGCGTTATGCTTACTATGAAGGCATTGCCAAAGAAACAAACATGTTGCACAAAGTTATTCGTGCAAAAGATTTGTGGCGCAAAATGCTGTCTATGTTGTTTGAAACTGGTCATCCTTGGATTACATTTAAAGACGTATGTAACTTGCGTTCACCACAACAACACGTAGGCGTAGTGCATTCATCTAACTTGTGTACAGAAATTACGTTAAACACCAATGAAGATGAAATTGCAGTATGTAACCTCGGTTCAATCAACCTGGTACAACACGTTCAAGGCGGTGTGTTAGATCGTGAAAAACTGGCACGTACAGTAAAAACTGCTGTCCGTATGCTTGATAACGTGATTGACATCAACTACTACGCAGTACCACAAGCACGTACTTCAAACATGAAGCATCGTCCTGTCGGTATGGGCATTATGGGCTTCCAAGATGCATTGTATGAAATGAACTTGGCTTACGGTTCTGATGCTGCGGTTGATTTTGCCGATGAATCGATGGAAGTGATCAGCTACTACGCTATTTCCACTTCAAGCGATTTGGCTGTTGAACGCGGTACGTATGAGACATTCAAAGGATCACTTTGGGATCAAGGTATCTTGCCAATCGACTCTTTAGATCTCGTTGCAAAATCACGTCCAGAACGCATGTTCGAAGTGGATCGTACTACTCGTCTGGATTGGGATACTTTACGTAGCAAAGTTCAAAAAGACGGTATGCGTAACTCGAACGTGATGGCGATTGCTCCAACTGCAACCATTTCAAACATTTGTGGTGTTTCTCAGTCAATCGAACCGACTTTCCAAAACCTTTATGTGAAATCTAACCTTTCTGGTGAATTCACAGTGATCAACCCGTACCTTGTACGTGCGTTAAAAGATCGCGGTCTTTGGGATTCAGTGATGGTGAATGACCTTAAACATTTTGAAGGTTCTGTTCAGAAGATTTCGCGTATTCCTGAAGAGCTTAAAGCCATCTTCGCGACTGCGTTTGAAGTTGAACCACGCTGGATTGTAGATGCTGCATCACGCCGTCAAAAATGGATTGACCAGGCACAGTCTCTTAACCTTTACATCTCTGGTGCAAATGGTAAGAAACTGGACATGACGTACAAAATGGCTTGGTTACGTGGTCTTAAAACCACTTATTACCTTCGTGCATTGGGTGCGACTTCTACAGAAAAATCGACCATTAACACCGGTGCATTGAACGCAGTAAAATCAAACATGGGGCCTGCTGTTGTCACTAGCGCACCTGTGGTTGAAGAAGTGAAAAAACCTGAAGCAGTAGCGGAAGATGATTTTGCTCAAGCAGCGCCAGTGCCATTGGCTTGTTCAATTGACAATCCTGATTGTGAAGCTTGCCAATAAGTTTGCATGACCTCCCCTAACCCCTCCTAGAAGGAGGGGGATTCCTCGAAGCAAATAGCAGGATGAAAGTCCCCCTTTGCTAAAGGGGGACTTAAGGTGATTCCAAGCTAACTAATAAAAATATAGGAGGTGCGGGTGTAGAAAGAAATTTTAAGCAATAAAAAATGGCCTATCACAAGTGACAGACCATTGATTTGAAAACCCCAGCTTTCAGAGGAAATTATTCCCTGAATAGCTAAAGTATTCGACGTTAAATTTTTCGACGACTTAACAACGAATACTTTAGCAAAGTTTAGGGATTGAGTCACTCCTCTGAAAGCATCTTTTACAAAAAAGGAGATGCTGATGAGAGTTACTTGCTCATTGGATAAACCTGTAAGTGTATGTGATTACACCCGATTTCGATTTAATCGATGGGAAAATGTCCGTGCGCATTGCAGAAGTTATCCAAATCAAGCTCAACTGAGTTTATGGTAATTACATGGGGCTGAAAGGTCCCTTGTTTAAACAACAAAGGAAAAGGCCATGCTCCATATGACCCATAACTACATGTTAGGACTTGTTGCACTGGTCGTTTCCTTTACTCTGACTTTTTATGTACCGATTGCTTATTTCTGGCTAAAGACACATAAAGCGAGCAAGCAAAATAAGTAGTGTAGGTATCTGCTCTATCGAACAAGTTTAGTGCTTTCATCGGCAAAACTTAATTTTGCTTACACAATTTAAGCGTATAGTAAGACATCTCAGCCAAGCTGAATGTCTCATAAAAGATATAAAGCAACGTAGAGAGAATTGATATGTCTATCCTAAGTTGGGACGATTTCGAAGATGATTCGCAAAAACCGGCTGCACCTGAACACAAGTCTGCGCCCATCAACCCGCAAAAAGCGGCTGATACGCAGATGGTATCTGATGCACACAACACATCGTCGGATGTGGCAATTGCACAACCCATTGCAACCAGTAAAGGTCGAACAAAACATTCAGCCGATTCACTGGCAAGAGCATCTGCTGCCTTAGAAACACTTGATGTTGCTCCAGGCTTAGAAGAGCTTGAAATGGGTGCACAGCGCGTACAGGTTGATGATAAAGCCATGATCAACTGTCGTGCTGACTTAAACCAGCTTGTGCCGTTTAAATACGAATGGGCTTGGCAAAAATATCTAGACGGTTGTGCCAATCACTGGATGCCGCAAGAAGTCAACATGAACCATGACATCGCACTTTGGAAGTCTGAAAACGGCTTAACCGAAGATGAGCGAACTATTGTGATGCGTTCACTTGGTTTCTTCTCGACTGCCGACTCATTGGTTGCAAATAATCTGGTATTGGCGATTTACCGTCATATTACCAACCCTGAATGCCGTCAGTACATTTTGCGTCAAGCATTTGAAGAAGCGATTCATACGCATGCTTACCAATACTGTATCGAATCTTTGGGTATGGATGAAGGCGAAGTCTTCAACATGTACCGCGAAGTACCGTCAGTAGCACGTAAAGCGGCTTGGGGCTTAAAATACACTCAGTCTTTAAGTGATCCTACTTTCAAAACCGGTACACCTGAAAACGACCAAATCTTGCTTCGTAACTTGATCGCGTTCTACTGTGTACTTGAAGGGATTTTCTTCTATTGTGGTTTCAGCCAGATCCTGTCTATGGGTCGTCGTAACAAGATGAATGGTGTTGCCGAGCAATTCCAGTACATCCTACGTGATGAATCTATGCACTTGAACTTTGGTATCGACATGATTAACCAAATCAAGAATGAAAATCCAAGTCTTTGGACAGCTGAATTCCAAGAAGAAATCATTCAAATGATTCTTGAAGGTACCATGCTTGAAATCGAATACGCACGTGACACTATGCCACGCGGTGTATTGGGCATGAATGCTGCAATGATGGAAGAATACTTGAAGTTCATTGCAAACCGTCGTTTAGCACAACTTGGCTTGCCTGAACAATTTGCTGGTGTGAACAATCCATTCCAGTGGATGTCAGAAATGATGGACTTGCGTAAAGAGAAAAACTTCTTTGAAACGCGTGTTACGGACTACCAAACTGGTGGCGCGTTAAGCTGGTAATTTAAAGATTAACGTAAGACGACACATAAAATTTCGTTAGCGACATATAAAATTTCCTTGTAAAAAAGCCCGTCTATATAGACGGGCTTTTTTCGTAAAGCAACACATCGAATTTCATTTACAACAATTGGGCTCATACATTGATGCTGAATGCAGGTTGATGTAAGATTTTTGACACATATTTCGAGATTGTTACAAACTTAATCAGCTAAGCTAAAACAAAAAAATAGAGCCTAATGGCTCTATTTTTTTATATTTAAATCAAGTTTCAATAAAAAAATATATAATTCAGCTAAATACATTACTAATATTTAAAGGGGAGCAAATTAATGGATATCGAAACAACTGGTGTAAAAAAATATGCTTTCCAAGATCTTGTGTGCATTTCTCTTCTATTGAATATACAAAATATTGAAAACCTCAATTTTTTTGTTGAACCTGAAAATAGTGAAGATGCAAAGATTACTATAGATAATATTGATGGAATCAATGAAATTGAAATACAGGTAAAAGGATCACAAGATAGTGTAACACCAACTAATCTAGCTCAGCATTTAGCCCATTTCCCAAAAGGAAAAGCAGCAAATTGTTTATATGATCGTCTGATTAATAACCCTAATCTTCTTGTTGTATTTGTGATGACAGGAAGATGCAATGATGCAACTTCACCTTTTCTCTCTAATCTTGATAATTTTTATTTACAACACAAAAGTTCAAAAATAAAAAAAGAATATGCTGAAGCGATTAGAAATGAATTTAAAAATATAGAGGCTGATCCTGAAGAATCGGACTTAAAAATAAATAGAAGTACTTATATTAATGGTCTATACAAAAAATATGGAATTTTAAAAGTTAGAAAAGCCTTTGAGAGACTAGTAATTATAGAGCAAGTTAATGATAGTAACTTATTAAAAAGCTGTTATGAATTATTAAGGACTAAATATTCAATACCCGATGATATACACCAGTCAGTTATTGAACGGTTAAAAACCGTAATATTTGATGGAAAAGATACAAAAGAAAATATCGTTGATATTTTTAAAAATGAACTTTCTAATTTCATTCCACAAAATATATACCCAATAGACTATGTCGAGCATGGAAATGAAGATGATTTAAAGCAAATACTTTCTACAAAAAATGCTTTACTTATTACTGGATCTCCACGTATTGGTAAAACTTATATATCAAGATGGATAGCTGCTGAATACACAAAATTAGGCTTTGAAATAAAAGAAACTAGTGATGTAGCTGAAGCTTTACGTTTTATAACTGAACCTACCAATTCTAAACGTCTTGTATTAATTGATGATCCTTTCGGAGCAGCACATTCAATTCCGAATGCTTTAAATGCTTTCCAGCAGTTTAAAGTAGTTTTAAGCAGGTTAAGTTCTAATAGAAAATTAATTACGGCCCAAGTTCAAGATAGATTATTAGAAGTAGCAACTGTAGAAAATACTGAAGAAGTTACCATAGGGATTCATCATTGGCTGAATTTAAATGATACTAATTCCATTTTTTTAAATAATTTATGGAACTCATTAGCTAATAAATATTCAGTTTCTAGAGAACTACAAGATATTGTTTCTACTAATCTAAAAAACAATAAACTACTTTTAGAAGCAGGTTGCTTGGAATATTTAGCTGTTCATCATTCAGAACTAAAAAATAATTTTAATTTAGAAAATATTAAACGCTTATCCCATCAAGATGCAAAAAATCTAGGAAATGCATTGGATGAGGATGGATATAAATTCATTTTGAGAGTCTTAGCTATAGCCACAAACCATAGTAAAGATATCTCAATTCCAGATTTAACCTATATTCTCTATGAAAAAAATGTCCAAAATATATTATCTATTTCTGATTTCATGGGCACAAGTGTGTCATTAAATACAATAGAGCCAATAGATTATACAGATAAAATCTTAATTAATTATGATCCTGAATATCAAATAGCAGATTCTGATGATAGATTAATTGAAAAATTAGAATTTAGAAAAATATTAAATATAAAAAATTCAAAAAATATTATTTTTTCACATCCATTTTATCGATCAGCTGCTGAGTATCTAGTCCAAAAAAATTCTACCAGAAAAGAACACGAGATTATTGACCTTGTAAGCAAAGGAATATTTTGTTTATCCTCCAAAACATCACGTGCAACTGCACGTAATCTTGATTGGATTTTTTACAGTCTCAAAGAATCCGATAATCAAAAAGCTTTAGTCGAACTAGCCATAAAAGCTTTGAAATCCAGCTTTCCATCTACTAGAGATATTGCCTTTCAATTTTTAATCAATAATTACAGAAATTTACCTACCGATATTGAGAAAAAAATAGACATATGGTCATATCAAGTTTCAAATTCTGACTTATTAGATAATGCGGTATGGGTGAAAGGAGAACCCATTTATCCTATGGGCAGTGACATAATATTAGAGTCAAGTTTAGCTACCTATTTTGATTCATTCTCTGTCAAACCCTACTCTCCAGAGTTAGATCCATTTTTTATGGGAAATAATACCGTTACATCAGAGGAGGCTTGGGATTTTTTACAAGTAATTGAAAAATCTCCTGAGAACCTAACTCTTTACGCTATCTCAAAATTACTGAGTTATGATGAAGCTTTGATTCGTTCCAAAGCCATCAATATTTGGTTAAAAGTTCCAAGAGATGATGATGAGAATCTACTTGAACAAGTCTTTTTGGAAATTCACCCTGCTATAGCTAAAAATGCTTTAGAAAGTATTGTCAAAGTCTGGAATGACTGTGATAAAAAAAGACAAGAATTGCTCCTAAATGGACTAATAAGACTTGCCTCACAGCCTGCGAATGCGTGTCAGATGATTGAAGATATAGTTGTTTTCGATAGAAATCAGAAAGTTAAAAATCTTCCATGGATCATTTTTGGCACAATTTTATCAACTTTATTAGACTCAATCCCGGATAATATTTATATAAGTGATCATCGTCTATATAACATTGTAGATACATCTATTAATTATCTTGAAACACCTATGCTAATCTCGATTATTAATAGTTGGTTTAACTGGCTAGAAAAACAAGTAACCATAAAGTTACCTACAGATTATGCTTTTGGAATAACTACCATATTAGTTAAAGCCACAATAAATCAACCAGAATTAAGATTTAATTTAATCAAAAAACTACTAAATTTACATGGAACTGGAGCCACAGTTCGAGTTATTTACGATTTAGTAGATGAATGGGATAATTTAATTCAAGAAGAAAAAGCAATAATAATTAATAAATTAAATGAAGAAAGAGTAGATAAATATTGGTTACAAGCAGCTGCACTGATTCAGAATAAGATTCCCGACGAATTGCAACAATTACTTCTATCTAAAGATGTATCTTTAGAAAATGAGTCTTTAGTAACATTAAATGAAAAAAATAATGGCCTATTCTTAGCAGCTGTCCAAATGTATTTAGGCAGTCCACAGCCATTATGGTATTTAGGTGTACACCATAGAGGTGAAGAATACTGGAAGCCAGTTATTGAAAAACTTACTCAAAACTCGTCCCATCCCCTATTTAATAAGGCATGGGATGAAATTTACTCATATAGCGACGATAATTACGTTGTTCCTTTCATAAACCAACTAGATCCTATAGATGTGGAAAAAGTCTTTGAAATATTATTTGAAATAAAAATAAATACTACTGATAATTTTATGCCAAAAACTTGGGATGCTCTTTTTTCTAAGATAGAAGATCCAGTAATCAAGTCCAAATGGATTGAGCGAATAGCATCACACTCCATTAATATATTAGATGATTTTTCTCAATTGAAATCTTGGATTATTAATCCAGAAATTAGATCAGAATTTTGGAGATACCTTAAAAATGATGAAAATCTAATAACAACATCTTACGGTTTTATTGAATGTTATGAGGCTTTTGATGAAAATCATAGAAGCACTATGGTGTTAATTTTACTCGATCTATTTAGAAAAAGTCCACCTACTCATCCTTCAACCTGTGAGATCCTAAAAAATCGTATACAACAAATTAATGCAAATAGTGCAATTATTAATGAAATTAAAAATTACAGATCAGGACTTTTTGAGAAAATGAAAAGCGAAAAATATAATAGAATCGATCGAGAAAATATTAAAAATTGGATAGATTAATTTTAAGATTAACTGCACGCTTTATCAATTCCTAGACAATAAAAATGAGTCCTCTTCGGACTCATTTTTACAGATTAAAATAGATGATCTAATTGCCTCAAGCTACGATATTCTATTGAGTCTAAAGAAAATCCACTTTTCAAGTTGTTAAATGCTATACGCTTTATATCTGGGTCTAACTTTAATATTGCCACTACAACATCTCCTAGTAAAGATTCTATTGAAGAATTATCAGGATTTAATATTTTCATAACAGATACATATTTATTCCATAAAATTAAATGTTCACTACTAATTTTAGTTTCTAGATCTTTCTCACACTTACTTCCAAGACCACGATAGATTAACCATGTTGTAATAACTGATTGTGGTTTATAAATATCTTTATTTTCAATAAGTTTATAGATTAGAGTTAATAACGTCTGTGCACTAATTTTTTGTATATTTACATAAAGGAATATATCCAAAAATAGTTTATATTTATTTTCGAAATTTGAATGAATAAGCATTATTTTATCAAAAACATATCTAAAGTCTGTATCTGTATAATCAAAAACATCAGCTCTTCCTAAAAAATATTCTATTGAATCCCCCAAAAAGTCTAATCTCATATTTAAATTTACAATACCTAATTTACTAGAGTTAACTAATTTTTCTTGTAAAATTTCCTTTTCTAAAATACCTCTATCACCTAAATACTCTAGAACATTAAAGATATTTCCAGTCCGTATACTATTATTTTCTATAGAAACCCATCTAGTGACGTATAAATCATCAGTAATTAACAGTCCTCTCTTATCCTTTAATGGTTGATCGTACTGTAATAAACTTTCCTCATTTAAATGTATCAAATCTAACTTAGTAAGATTATTTTGTATTGCTCTTAAAATTTCTCCTGCAATCTGATGATAAGGAGAAAGTGGAGAATGTGTTGTAAGGTTAAGTTTTTTAAGAACTGATTCTAAAATAGAAAATTTTGGTAACGATTTTAAGAAACTTTCAAGAAGCTCTAAATCATTAAGAATTAGTAATGAAGTTTCTTCAATTAACAGGATATCAGATGAATCAATCAGCTCATAAAATTCATGTTTATCTAGTTGAGGGGAATGTATGATTTTAAATTCTAGTTCTTGATCTGTAGCAGATTTTGAAAAAAACCAAGTAGTGAAAATATCTCTAGTATCCTGTAGACACTGTCCTCGCATAAAGAAAGGTATCGGTAATTCACCACTTCTAAGCTTTTGCTTATTACTTTCCCATAATTCAATCTGTTCTGGAGTAATACCAAGCATATTTCTTAAAGACTCTAATAATCCTTCAGCACCTTTATCTATATTAATATTTCCCATCTTAAAGACTGTTGAATCAGGAAATGTTTCTAAATATTTATTTCGTCTTTCCGTATAATCTGAAAATTGTTCATCATTTTCAAATGGACATAAGAGCATGCATAACTGTAGATAATCACCTTCTTGATCACAGTTATTTTGATCTACAAGTGTTCCATATCTTAAAATCGCGGTCTTTAATTTTTGCTCATATTCAACCCTGTTCGTATAGATAGCAATAAGTCGTCTAATGATAAAAATTTTATCTGGCACATTAGCAGAACTTACTAGATTCTCTTCGAGCAGTTCGACAACATTATCAATTAAGCCTAATGAAAGAGATAAATTGATAAAAAAATCTTTTTCTTGTTTACCTATATCTTCCGATTTAATTACTTCTTCAAAAGTCTTATAGGCAACTCCTACCTTCCCTTGATTCTGTAATGCTGCTGCCTGTACTAGTTTCCATTTAGAAACTGCTACACCTTTAGCAATATTTTTTATTGCTAATTTTTCTGCATCAGCCCATCGCTCTGTAGTAATAAATGCTTGTGCTAGATCTAAATATCTGTTTTTACTGAGTTCTCTTCTCTCTAATACTATCTCTGCTAACTCAATTAATTGATTAGCAGCCATACTTTCTCGAGGATCTAAATATCTGATTAGTTGTTCTGCAATAACTAAAGGCTTACCCAGATCTATATATTTTTGATATAAATCTTGGATGAATTCCTTATGCCTACTTCTATCTTCATTAGATTTTTTGACAAAATCTTGAATCGCAATAAATGCCTCCCCATCGGGGAATGATTTTACAATTTCTTCATATCGTATAGCTAAATCTTTATTGAACATTGCATCTGCAATTTCAGCACCGATACAGAAAATAGCTGGAATATTTTCTCTCGAGGAATTTAATAGAATACTTTCATATTTCTCAATCAATGACAGGCACTGTCTAGATTTGTTCAAATGATTATATGAGAGAATATGCATACCGCACTCAACGGCATCTAGTGACTCTAATCTCTCAAGTAAGTCGATAACTTTTTGATATTGTCCACAATTAAACAATATAAGGACATATATTCGTATAATTTCTGAGTGCGATGTTCTTTCACTTAAAATCTCATCAAAATAACAAGTAAGTTCTTCTAATTTATTAAAATATCCATAAATTAAGGGACTAATATCTATAAGCGTAGTAATGTCAGCTGGATATCCTAACTTTTTAGCTTCAATCCATGCTTTCTGTAAGAAACTAAAGGCTTGCTTCATCCCTTCTAAATCATAATCAGGCCTCCCTTCAATAGGAAGAATCTCTCCACATATCCCCACATCATTTGAAGACTTATGGAAGTACCTTCTTGCAGCTAATGCATTAAAAATATAGTTTTTTCTATCATCCTCAAAATCATAGCCTATATTTTCTTCGATAATTTTATCTAATTCTTCATAAAGGACACCTATAGTACATATGACCATTTGAATCATAATTTCTGTTGGATAATATTGTTTTAGTAATTCCAGAGCTTCTATAGGTCTTTTAAGCATTGCTAGAGTTTTAGCTTTTAGTGCACATTCTGTAAAACTATCATTACCTAGCATATTAGCTAATTCTTCAAGCTCATCTTGGGACGGCATTGAATCTAGCTTAAATTTTGACTCTAAATATGCGAGACGATAACGATTTTTCGTATCTTTCTCTTGTGCTAATTTAAACTGAGTCTCCGCTTCATCAAAAAATCCTTCATAAGACAAAAGATTACCTTTTTGATAATAAAATTCTGCCAATTCATGGTCATTAAAATTATCTTTTATAGCATCCAATTTGTTTAATATTTCTTTTGTAGCCTGTATACGATTATTTGATAAATAATCTGAGCAAATCTTTAGATCAGTTGGAATTTCACCCTTAGGATTATCAATCCAAGGGGCTTCATTTTTTAACTCAATGGACTGAAGAAAAACAGGCTTTTCATCTATAGTTTTTGCTATTAAGCCAATAGTCTCAACTATTGGTCTCTCTAATTCACTAAGACCTCTTTTAAGCTCGGCAAAAGCTAATTTTTCTTTATATCTATTTGCATAAAAACCATAGATATCCAAATTCTGATCTAGAATATTTGTAATAGGAATGCTTATAGAAATAGTTTGCTGACTTTTTAGCCTTTGAGCGTTTTCTTCAAACCATTTTTCATCAAGCCAGAAATAATAGATTGGACATTCATAAAATTTTTGTTCATCACGAATATCAACTACAGCCACCATTACCAAGGGTTCCTGTCGATGATAATATTCTAAAGTTGTTGTTTTAAAATCATAGGAAATAGATGTATGAGCTGCATTATATTTAGGGGAAGTAGTACCTTTAAGTTGTAAATAAAAACTAAATTCCACCTGATCATTCGGATTTTTTAATTGTATAAGATAATCAATTCCAAAATCTGTATCACCATCTTGTTCTTTTTCTATCCAATTATGGGGCATATGATTGACTAAGGCTTTTTTAGCTAGTCGACCAATTCTCTGACTATCACCTTCTTTAGGTAAATTTGTCATATTTTCTCCCAATAACTAGTTGTAGAATAAAGATTATTCCATAATCTATGAAAATACTTATGGAAGCAATTCCTTACTACTACAATCTAAACTTTCAGCAATTTCATAAAACTTTGAGTAATGACAACAGCCATTACCTTGCTACCTATCATGTTAGGTCTTTAATTTTTTCATAACTGCGAAATAATTTTTTATAAAGGGTCAATTTCGAGTTTCATAGAAACTAAAATTTTATAACCCCAGTCATAATGACTATTGGAATTTAACCTAAAGATATCTATATTGAATAATTAGTGCTATCTGTTCTTAATGTAATGAATAACACTATCAACGAAATCTAATCAACTGAAGGTTTTAGATATGGCAATTCAAGACCAAATGAGCGAAAGAGAGATAGCTACTGCGGCAGCTCTCGTACTTCAAAAACACTTTATTGAAGTTGCATGTACTAGAACAGTACTTTATTTACAGAATGATGCCATAATGAGTAAAGCTCCAAATAGCACACCTGTATTGATCAAAAAGCTATCCGGCCGTAACCCCGATCTCGCGAAAAAGCTTGCTAGTAGAGGGACATACAAAATCAAAAAACGTGATGTTGATCCTATCAACAAATAAATTGCCTTATAATTAACACTACTCATCTTCAATACAGAAACTTCAAAATCTATTAATAAATTTATAATTTAAGAAATAGATAGAAGCCTTACTTACTAGTTCTTAGGTAATAAATTCTGTGGAGCAATTTTAAGAATTTGCGCAATCTCATAGAGCTTTAACACTGTGATATTTACTTCTCCCCGCTCAATCCGACCAACATAACTACGGTCAATATTGCAAAGTAATGCTAATTTTTCTTGGGTAATTTTCTGCTCAATTCGACAACTCCGAATTGCATGTCCAATTTGTTGTGCTAAATCGTTCATAAGTTCTATTCCCTTAAAGAATAGAACTATTCATTTTTGAGGACTAAGTATCCACGGCTTATAATCCTCATTATCGTTAATTACTGATATTAAAAATAATTCTAAATAAGATTATCTATCAATAGACTTCTTCTATTTAGACTATCAGTAAGAAATTACTCAAAATTTATACATACATAACTGCATACCTTGCTTTGAATACAAATTTTTATATAAAAAGGATTATAATCCTCTTTTTTTAATGAGTGATTTAGATGAACGAAATCAAACACCTTCTTAAAGAACAATTTATTCTATTGGTTGAAAATGACATTTTCCTAATATGGTTTCAACCAAAAGATCTTTGGGTACACTTCGAGGGCTTTCCTGAATCATCAAAATGGCAAATATATTCTTTCATTAAACAATTAGTAAAATTTGGCTATTTAAAAAAGGCCTATGATCAATTAGGGAATCAATATTATGCAGAAACAGATAAATTAAACGATTTTAGAATTAGTCATTGCAAAGAAAAAGCAGAAAGAACATTAACTGAAAAATTAAGATTACTTGACCAAGAGAAAGCTGAAAAAAATCTGGAGATACAGATAACTAAAGAATTAAGTGAGCAATTACCAGAAATTAACTATTGTTTAAAAAATTATATAAAAGACAAAAAAGACCTAATAGTCAAAATAGAAAATAAAAAAAATATTATATCTAATATTATTAAAGATATTGAATCCCTCATATATTAAAATAAATAAAATATTTTAAAAATGTTTTATTTATTTAAAATAAAAAAATTAATCCAATATAATAATCCCTTGCAAAAACACAAAAAATGACTATTTTAGAGTGATACTCTAATTATTTTTATTACTACTATGAAGACGAATCAGCAGATCAAAGATGATTTTGAAAAAGCGGGAATAACTATTTCCGAGTGGAGCCTAAAAAATAATTTCTCAAGAGATCTAGTATATAGAATTTTAAATACCAATCGTTTACCACGACGTGGTGAAAGTAAAAGAATTGCTGTCGCTCTTGGATTAATTTTGGAGGAGAAAGAAACATGATTTAAGAAAAAATAAAGCGGATTCATAGAATCCGCTCTACCCGTTTGCAATCAAGAGAAAGCTAACTAGTCGTGTTTTTAGTATCTCTTGATTGCACTAATTAGTCAAGATTCGACTCTGAATTGTAGTCGAAGGATAAATCTATTCATTTATTTTAGAGATTACTAAAATGGGATTCAAACCAAATTATAGAAAAAATTTCAATATTTCTGAAAACTTGTATGTCCAACTCAGGGAAGCTTTTGAAAAACCTACAACGATTTCTGGTCAGTTTCTTGGGGTTAGAAATATACATCATGGTTCTTTTAACAAACGTACGGTAATTTTTTCAAGTTATAAAAATAAAGGGGCATTTTCATTAGAGAGTCAACTCGAACTGGCACATGCCCTGAATCTAGAACGTGATACAACTATCCTTAAATACAGAACTCAGGCAATAAAAATAACTCTATCAAAAAAGATGTATGCTATACCTGATTTTTTAATATTTAATCAATTACATCAATATGAAGTGCATGAAGTTAAATCAAACTTAAATTCACTTACTAATATCCAGTTAGATAAATTAGAAATAACAAAACAAACTTTAAAAACCTATAATATTAACTATGAAATATTTGATGAAAGAATATTACCAGACAAAAAACAGGTAAGCTCTATTTTAAGAATCTATAAAAATATAAAGCACATAAACATAAGTATAGATAGAATTAATACTGCTAAAAATATTACAGAAAATTTTAATGAAAGTTTCACTGATCTTCTTAAAATTTTATCAAATTATAAATATTCCTATAATGAAATATGTTACTTAGTTTTTTATAAACACATTCAAGCAAATATTGATATTTGAGGTTTATTATGGAAAATTTATTTATAACACCTCATTTCGGTATGAAATTTATATTCAACAATAAAGAATATGAAATTGTATCAATTTATCTTGATCGAATTGGAGTTTCGTCAGTTATTGCAGGTAAGAGAAAAGATTGGTCTAGAGAATTCTTTGATACACTTATTGAAAAAAAATTAATAATAGTTACTTTTAGTAAAAGCGAAATTTTAAAAAACTCTAATGTATTTAAATCCTTAAATAGAAAGTATAAATATATAAAATATGCCTTAGAAAGCTCTCATTATCCTCACAGTCAAAAGAATTTGACCAATACAATAGCTACTATTTCGAAAATTATTAATGATAGATTTCCACCAACCCCTCGAACACTTTCTAACTGGATTCGTACATATATATCAAATAATTTCGAGATTAGAAGTTTGATTGACCAGCGAAAAGGCAACGACTCTTCACGTAAATCTTTAATGATTACACAAGCTTTAAGCGTAGCTTTATCAAATGCTATAAATAATTTCTCAGTAGTAAGTGCTGAAGACATTCACATTGAAATGATTCAATATCTTACTGATAATCAATTTGAATATTCTAAAAAAGACCTATATAGCCTTAGACAAATTCAACGTTTAAAAAACCGCCATTTTGACCAATTTCTTAAAGATAAAGCTAAAAATTCAACCCGATTTGCTCAAAATAACAATAAAGCAAGTGGTCAAAAAATCATTAGTGAAGGTTTTTTAAGTCGCGTTGAAATTGATTCTCATCAGCTCGATTTACTAGTACTTGATGACATAACCTTTGAGGTTAAATGTAGGCCATGGATTACTATCGCTATAGATATTTCCACAAGAATGGCCTTAGGATTTCATATATCTGAGTTTCCGCCGAATTCAAACTCTACACTCAAAGCTATAAAAAATATGATAACTACCTTTGGGGTTCCAGATGTAGTCATCCCGGACAATGGCTCAGAATTTATAAATAACTCTGTACTTGCTTTAGCAAGAGAGCTTCAGATAACTTTACAGCCAGCCCAGGTAAAGACACCAGATAATAAACCATACATTGAAAGATTTTTCAGTACTTTAGCTCATAATTTTATACAGAAAATACAAGGAACAACCTTTTCAAATAGATTTTGTATAGAAGAATATGAATCTAAAAAACATGTAGCCTTAACGTTCAATCAGGCAAAAATTTGCATTTCAGATTGGGTTAACATCTACCATAAAACTTTACATACAGGAATTAATCGGGTTCCATTAGCTAAATACAATGAAGCAATCCAATCTTACCGTCCAATTATAATCAATGAAGAATATGCTGATTTTATCTGTCGTATTCCCCATTTTAGAAAAATTTCTAATGGGCAAGTCCAATATGAATATCTATTTTATTACTCTCATGCGCTTAGAACACTTGAACTAAAAAATTTAAGAGATGTCACTATATATGTAGATGAATCAGACCTTAGCAAGGTTTATGTTAGATCTTCTGAAGAAGGTGAAGTAATTGAAGCCATCTCAACTGATCCTGATTATACGGCTAACCTTACACTAGATGACCACGATGAAGCTCAACGAATAAAAAAACTTATTAAGGAGCAAGATTTAATAAATTATCCATATTCTCATAATGTATTGGCCCGAATTACATTGAATCAATTAATTCTTAATTATAAGAAGCAGAATAAGCTTAATCGAAAAAAATTCTTCGATTCACAAGATGCTCTAGCATTTCTCCCTTCTCCTGAAAAAGCTCCTACAAACAAAAAAAATAAAAATAATCAATTAATTATAGATAAGCTAGATTTTGGAATTTTTGACGAATTCTCCTATGAATCTCTAAATGGAGAATATGATGAACGATAAAATATACTCCATACTAGGAAAGTTAGATGATTGTGTAATTACACACAAGGAATATACTCAAGCGATAAATGGAATACTGAATTGCTGGCAGGAAACTTTATATTCCCCTAATAAATCAGTCAACTGTATGCTAATTGCAGAAGGGGGATTAGGAAAAACCACTATCTGTAAAAAGGTTCTTGAAAATTTTTCAAGTAAAACGATTGTTTACGATGATCATTCTATAATTGTCAAGCCTGCCTTTTATATACAAATTCCTGCAAAAACAAACATAGATAATTTAACAAAGCTAATGCTTCATAAACTTGGAGATATTAATCCCTCTACAGGAACAGCTTTTGATAGATATACTAGATTGGCACAAAAACTTAAAATTAGTGAAACTAAGTTAATCATTCTTGATGAATTTCATCATGTATATTCAACAGAATCCTCCATTAGAAAAACTAGTAAAAACAATGAAAATATCGCTAACTGGATCAAAAGCTTAGGTGACTCAAATAAAATATGTATTTGTTTAGTTTCCTTACCAGATTATGTCGATTTATTCTTACGTGATAGTCAACAAAGTAGAAGATATAAAGATAAATTCTATCTAAACCCTTTAACTATTACTAATACACCAGAAAGAACTCATATAAAACCTTTCGTATTACAGGTTCAAGAATATATCCGTAGGGAAATGCATATACAAACTGATGAAATCGCAGAAGATGAATTCGTTTTAATGCTTTATATCGCTACAAATGGGTATCATGACTTTTTAATGTCATTAATTAAAAGAGCTTTATTGTTTAAATCGAAAAATGGTGATTCTATTCTTAGTTCTAATCATTTTGAGATGGCATGGGATACACATATTACCAGTACAGTCAGATTATCTACTACTAACCCATTTAGAATGTCTAAAATAGAACTATTCAAATTTTACGAATCATCAAAAAAATAATTGCAGAGTTAATAATGACACTTTTATATACACCCTTTCCACTTCCTGATGAGTCTGCTGCAAGTCTGTTATTGAGAGCATCCTTTAATAATGGCTATCGATCACTTTCATCTTTTTTACATGCTTACGGATTTCAAGTCCACACTAAAAGCCTTAATAGTATGCTAGCAGACCAAACAAAGTTTGGAGCCATTATACAAAAACTAGGAATTCATCCATCTAGCCTGAATATAATTCCCGCCACATATGGACCAACTAAATTGTCTCAACGATTATGGAAGGGTAAACCTATTTCTTACGATTTTTTTTGTACTGATGGAACTAAACTTTGTCCTCAATGTGTGAGTGAATCTGGCATATTAAAAAAAGACTGGTTATTAAAGCATTTAACGTGCTGTACATACCATAAAGTAAAATTAATATCTCAATGTAGCTATTGTCATCATCCTATAAGTGCAAATCGAAAAAGAATTAATGAGTGCTACCAATGCCATAAAGTCTTTTTTTCACTTTCTTTAGAGAAAACATCAGAGGTAGAAATACTCGCAAATATCTGGTTCTCAGAGATGTTATTATCAAACAATTTATTTTTAATTAAGTCAATTAAGGGATTTATAACAGCACTGCAATATACTATAAACACCTTCGAAAGTATGGTTATAGATCACTCAATAGTCACACTTTCCTATTTGTTTTTCAATAATAGATTAGAGCTAGAAAGTATTATTTTTAGGATCATTTATGTAAATAAAAGCCTTGGGCATCCACACATACTTTTAATTCACTTCTTCTCCAGTGTAAACCATGATGTCCAAAAATTTGTATTCGATTTCTTTAAAAAATATAGTTTTGATAATTTGAAATTTGAAGAGATAAGTAAGGATTTTATTTTGACGAAAAGGACTACTGCTATTCTACTTGGTACTAATAGATCAAAATTAGATAACGATTATTTTTTATTTTTAAAAAATGAAGAGGGATTTTCTGCAAAAAAATTGAATAGTTTTCTATTAGGAAATTTATCTCCTCCTACTCACCATGAAATCCAAAATACGGATTATTTAACTTTAAAAGAAGCATCCTTATTTCTTGGGATCTACTATGAATTGACTATTAAACTCTTTTCAACAGATACTCTTATAAAGAAAGAAATATTTTATAAAAAAAATCGACCCTATCTAGGCGTAAATAGACTTGCTTTGATAAAATTTAATAAAGAATTTATTACTGTTAATCGTATAGCTAAAGATCTAAAGGTACTTACACAATATCTCACCGAAAAACTAGGTTGTATAGGTATTAAACCTGTCCATGGACCATTTATTGATGATGTTAAAATTGATGTTTTTAGACGCAAGGACATTCAACATCTAACTAAAAATTTAATTATCTCAATTGATAATCATGACAGAAAATTTGGTCATAAAACTTATATGTATAAAAGAAATAAGGAAGAGCTAAAAAATACTGCTTTAAAACTAAAAATATCAATTAGTGAAGTTAAAAAGCTTATTAAATATAAAATATTGACATCCTATAAACGGTCTCTTCTTCAGTCTTTTTATATTTCAGAAGAATCAATAAATTATGTTGATAATATTCTTAATAGTGGAGACTATATCAATTTAAGTGCTGTATATTCTCTTCTTAATTGCCCTACAAATTGGTTAAAGAAATATTGGATTGATACAAAATTTTTAGAAGTAATTGATCTTAGAATCGGTAGGTATGTTCAAAGAGATGCTTTAACTAATATAAAAATATTAAAAGAACAGTATTTTACAGGTGTTGAAGCAAGCAAATATCTAGGTATGCCTCATCAGCACATAACAAATCTTCAATCTCAGGGTTTAATTCAAGCTTTTTACTTTGGAACAGAAAATAAAGTACGCCTTTTCTTAAAGAAAGATATTTATTCAATAAAAAATCAACAAGGCTTTGAACGTTTTGACTAAATAAATGAAAAGTCATCTGTCGTTTTCTAGGAATTACGAAAATTCATTTGTCGTTTAAGGAAATTTTAAATGTCTGACAAACATCTAACTCATTGAATATAGTTTTAGAAAATGAAATTTCATTTGTCGTCTTACGTTAAAAAATCCCGCTTATATAGCGGGATTTTTTATTAAAAACAAAAAACCCTTGAATACATAAACTTAAAACTATTAAAAGATGAAATTTTAAACATTTCTGCTATGATGATATGCAATAACAACACTAAATTTATAACGTATACCCATAAAAATAGAGGCAAAAATGAAAGGACAGATTCTAGATTATTCAATCCAAACCAATTCAGGCATTATTAGTGGTGATGACCAAAACCGTTACAATTTTACCGGTGCAGAATGGCGAGGACAACGTCCACCTACTCGTGGCGATCGTGTGGATTTTGATATCGACAGTACCACAGGGAATGCAACTCAAATTTTTACAGCATTGGGTCATAGCAATCCCGTGCAAAATATTTCCAATCAGTTAGACAAACTTTCCGATCAGAATAAAGCTGAAGAACAATTCAACATGATTGACTGGTTCGTAAAATGTTTAAAAAATTATGTCACCTTTGATGGGCGTGCACGACGTAAGGAATTTTGGTTCTTTATGCTCGTTTGTTTCATTTTAGGCATTATTGTACAAGTGATTGATGCGATATTAGGTACACACCAAACTCTAAATAGTTTATTAAATCTGGCCCTACTCCTGCCTAGCTTGGCTGTAGGTGCTCGTCGTTTACATGACACAAATCGATCAGGTTGGTGGCAACTTATTGTCCTAACGGTTATTGGCGTTATTCCACTGATTATCTGGTGGGCATCAGATACAAAAAGGGAAAACAACCAATGGGGACAACCTGCTAAATAAAGCAGATAAAAAAGGGCGATAACGCCCTTTTACTGAATCAAAATTTAGCCGTATTTGCGGGCAAAGTCTTCATCTGAGGTACACAAGTAAATAATGAACTCGATGAAAGCCACGATTGCCGGAATAAAGGTCCAGCAAAAAATCAGATAAACAATTCCCCAGCCAATTTGCCCCAAATAAAATTTATGAATACCGAAGCCGCCGAGGAAAAAAGCCAAGATTGCTGCAATAATCCTGTTTTTATCGCCCACTTGCGTAGGAAATACTGACGGTGAACTAAGGATATAAATGTCATTGGCCTGACCGGTTCCATCCACGCTAAAATCAACTTTTTGACCTCGGGCAGGTGGAATTTGCCCACGCCACTGCGCCCCAGAAAACTGATAGCGGTTTTGATCATAACCACTGATCACTCCCGAATTGCTCTGAATGGAAAAATCCAATATCTGCCCTTTCATATACACCCTTAGTTTTTTTATATTATCTTTTTAAATTATAGGTTTAATTGTTCGAATTTAAAACAGGTATCGATAGAGAGCTTATTCGGAGAATATCCCACTGTCAGTACATATAATTTTTGTTCTGTCACTTTATAAAACAGAACAATTCAATAACTTCATGCCCAAAGCACTTCAAATAAAAAACCCGGACTTTTTAATCCGAGTTTTTTAATAGAGAGTCTAAGCTGAGGTGTGACAGATTTATCGCAACTCGATTTGATTGATCTTTTCCAAACCCTGTACAGCAGCAGAAAAATCTAACTGACTCGCGGATTCTTTCTCAATTAAAGCAAATTGCTGCTGAATCAAGTGCATACTTGGAAGCTGCAATGACTCTTGCTGAATCAACTCTACAGCAATGCCAATATCTTTTTGCAACAAATCCAGCGCAAAGGTTTTATCAAAACTTCGACTGAGTACCCGCTGCGCCATAATATTTTCAGACATACTGCTTTTACCACTGGAATGATTAATACAGTTCAAAGCTGCCGATAAATCAACGCTCTTAGATTTCAATACGGTGAGACCTTCTGCCAACGCCCATAAGTAGGTGGCCATCAAGGTATTATTAATTGCTTTCACCGCAAAACCAGAACCGCTTTCGCCGACATATTCAATGAGACCTGAAAATGCAGCAATAATCGGTTTGGCTTTTTCAAAGGCAGCTACATCGCCACCAATCATCACGGTTAAGGTGCCTTTTTCAGCGCCGATGGTTTGACCTGAAACCGGTGCATCCAGATATTCCACCCCTATTTTTTTTAAGGCTTGATTTAACTGTTGTGCAGATTTTGGAACACCACTGGTGCAATCAATCCAGATACTGCCTGACTTGGGTGGATGCTCAGCAATCAATTGCTCTACATCCGCACTGGTCGGTAGGCAAGAGAAAATAAAATCAGCTTGTACCGCCTTTTCTATATCGACAGATTGGGTTTGAAAGCTAATTGAATGATGATCTGCCCTGGACTGGGTTCTGTTCCAGACCCAGACTTCATGTCCAAGTTTAGGAAGATGAGAGGCCATATGCCATCCCATTGCCCCGAGTCCAATAAATGCAATTGTCTGATTCAAAATGAACTCCTATGGATGTGTGACTGGTGTAACTGATTCGGTATCTACCCTGGCTGGGACTGGACTGGTTGCATCTTCACCACGATTCAAAAATAGATTCAGTACAATCGCCGCTAAAGTTGCAGTTCCAATCCCGCCTAAATCGAAGATGCCAATTTTCAAGCTAAAGTTACCCGCTCCCATAATCAGGCTCACCGCAGCAATAATTAAAGTGCTGTTTTTGCTGAAATCGATTTTGTTATCAATCCAGATTTTTGCGCCGGCCACGGTAATTAATCCAAACACCATGATGGATGCACCACCCAACAATGCCACAGGAATGGTACTAATCACGGCACCAAATTTAGGCGACAAGCCGAGTAAAATCGCAAACAGACCTGCCACAACAAAGATCGTCGTTGAATAGACTTTAGTGACGGCCATTACGCCAATATTTTCAGCATACGTGGTCATACCTGTACCGCCGACCGATGCAGACATTGAAGTACATATCCCATCTGCAAAGAATGCACGTCCCATATATGGATCAAGATTTTTGCCGGTCATGCCCGAAACTGCTTTAAAGTGACCCAGGTTTTCAGCCACTAAAATTAGTGCCACAGGTGCAATCAATAAAATGGCATTGGCGTTAAAAACAGGACTATGCAAAGTCGGCAAACCAATCCAGGCCGCGTCTGAAATAATGCTGAAATTAATCGGTGTACCGAACCTCATGACATTGGTCATCAGGAAATAAATAAAATAGGCAGTTACAAGACCGAGTAGAAGCAATAAACGTCGCACCATCCCTCGCGTGAACACCGCCACTACGCTGATACAGATAATAGTGACCACTGCCATCCAGGTATCGAATGAACTAGCAGATACACTTTTAATGGTCACTGGCGCGAGATTCAAACCAATGATCATGACAATTGCGCCCGTCACAATCGGTGGCATCAATTTTTCAATCCAGCGGGTCCCGGTTTTCATGACAATTAAACCAATACCGGCATAAATTAAACCACAGACCATAGTTCCGCCAAGTGCCAAGGCAATATTAGGATTAGACCCTGCACCGGCATAACCGGTTGCCGCGGCAACTGCACCAATAAAAGCAAAGCTCGACCCCAGATAACTCGGCATGCGGCCACCGGTAATCAGGAAAAATAAAATGGTTCCGATACCGGTAATTAAAATGGTCAAGTTCGGATCGAAACCCATCAACAAAGGTGCAAGCACCGTTGCACCAAACATGGCAAAAGCGTGTTGCAGTCCTAAAACAATACTTTTCCCTGCAGGTAAATATTCATCTATTTGCACGGGTGTTGTATCTAAATTGCCTTGGTAAGGCTTAAATTCCGGAAACCACGATTCTTTTTTTTGCATGGGTTTCCCCTCCCCTAAATTAGGAATATTGAATTAGTTCATGGGTTGTGGCTCGCAATACGCACGATTGAAATACATTAATGCATTCGTACCTTGATTTTGTTTCATGGCTTTGACCTGACAAATCAGTACATCGTGGCTACCAACCGACATGCTTTGCACTACTTCACAGTCAAACGAAATCAGTGCATCCTCTAAAACGGGTGCCTGTGTGAGCAATGTCGACCATTTTCCACGCAAGAATCGTTCCGACATGGGTGTTTTTCCACCAAAGATATTCGATAATTCAGCATGATGTGCAGCGAGGGTATTTACGCAAAGCACCTGATTACATTTAAAGGTTTCAAATACCGATGCCGAGCGGTTTAAGCACACCAGTAAAGTCGGCGGTGAGTCGGTGACGCTACATACCGCGGAAGCGGTAAAACCGGCCTGACCCGCTGCACCATCTGTGGTAATCACATTGACGGCGGCGCCTAAATTGGACATGCCCTGCCTAAAAGTCGCCTGATCAATTTCTTGATGCGTTTCATGAGTCATCATCTGAAAATTTTGCGCATGTTGTACTAAATCTTTTGTCGATTGAACCGACATGATTTTGCTGTTCATCATCATCTCCATTACTGGAATTCAACTGTTCATTATTCAATTTGAATTTCAGTTTTGTCCTTCATTGATATCAAAATTACATCTTTTTTGTGAAGTTTCTTCATTTAAACATGCGCGATAGATGCAATTTCAACTAAAGCATCGGGTTTTACCAGACCTGTTTGTACGCAGTAGCGTGCCGGTTTATCCCCTGGAAAATACTCCGCATATACAGTATTGATCGCAGCATAATCGGCCCAGTCTTTGACAAAGACATGATTAAAGGTCACGTCCTCCATTGTCCCACCCGCAGTTTCAATGACTTTTTTGATGGTTTCTAAAATATGACGAGTTTGTGCAGCAGCATCGCCGATATGTACGACATTGTTATTTTCATCAAAGGCCAAAGTACCCGAAACATAAACTATATTGTCCGCTTTGGTGGCAGGAACATACGGTGCCAATGGTTTTCCTGTTCCTACGGGTAAAATAATTTCTTTTGGCATGATATTTCCCCTATAAAGTTTCAGGCTGATTTTTCTAAGATATGCGATTTAAATTGAAAGGTTTCGACAAAATTTGCTGTGTCCGACACCCAACCAAAGAAAGTTTTAATGTTATATAAACTGGCTGCATGCGCTTCAATCGGTCCTGCCTGATAACAGGCATCGTCTAGTGCAACACCAAAATACTCAAGGAAAAAGCCGTCTCTTAAAGTCGACTCGACACAAACATTGGTGGCAATCCCGACAAAAACCAGATTCCGAATGCCTTTACTGCGGAGCATGCTGTCCAAAGCGGTATTAAAGAAACCGCTATAACGGGATTTTTCAATCACGATGTCTTGGGCCAAAGGTTTAAGTTCATCAATCAGCTCAAAATCCCAGCCGCCTTTTGCGAGTAATTTCCCTTGTAATTCAGGCTGCTTACGCATGGTTTTTAAGGCGTTGGATTTATGAAAATTCGGGGAATTGATACCACCCGCTTCCACATACTGATCATCCCAGCCATTTTTGAAATAAATCACCTGAATGTTTGACGCATGCGCGGCATCGACTGCTTTTTTGATGTTCTCCACTACAGGTTTGGTTTTTGAAACATCAAAACCTGCCAAATCCAAATAGCCGCCTTTTGAGGTATAGGCATTTTGCATATCAATCACGATTAATGCGGTGTGCTCGGGTGCAAGTTGAATGGCTTCCGGTTCTGCCTTTAACACTTTTCCAGTAGCTGTGGCTTGGGTAAAGCCTGCACAGACCACATTTTCTACAGATTTATTCATATTCATGCTGACTTCTCCAAGACTGAAACTTGAGTTGCTTCACCTTCAACCACAATATGCTCACGGCATTTCATCAAAGGCTGAATTTTTTGGCCAAAATTTTCTACGCCTTGAATAAAATCATCAAAGGTTAAAAGAATGCCTTCCGTTCCTTCGATTTCAGCAATTTCATCCAGCATTTTTGCGACATTTTCAAAAGAACCGACAATGGTGCCCATGTTGATATTGACGGGTGAAACACTGGATGCCATTTGACGAATATTGGTATCTGCACCGGATTTGGTATCTTTACCGCCTTGGTTCATCAGCCAGTTAATCGCCTCGACATCTGCCCCATCGTTATAGCTTTGCCATTTTGCAAAAGCTTCTTCATCGGTCTCTGCCGCAATGACCATGAACAACACATAAGTTTGCACATCACGGCCGGTTTTATCGGTATGTACCTTTAAGCGATCATTAATATCTGCATAAGCCTTGGGTGTATTTAGGCCTTTACCAAAGACAAAGTTGTAGTCTGCATATTTAGCGGAGAACTCCAGTCCCGTATCGGACTGCCCTGCACAGATGATTTTCATATCTGCTTGCGGAACTGGACTTACGCGGCAATCATCCATTTGGAAATGCTCGCCTTTAAAGTCCGATTGTCCTGTCGCCCAAAGCTCACGTAAAATTTCGACATATTCAGACAAATAGTCATAACGTTTGGCAAAGTATTCATCACCTGGCCACATGCCCATTTGTTTATATTCAGGCGCTTGCCAACCGGTCACCACATTTAAACCAAAACGCCCATTGGAAATAGAATCAATAGTCGATGCCATACGTGCCACAATTGCAGGCGGCATCACCAAAGTTGCCGCTGTGGCATAAATTTTAATTTTGCTGGTCACCGCAGCAAGACCCGCCATTAAGGTAAATGTTTCGAGATTATGATCCCAAAATTCGGTTTTCCCGCCAAAGCCACGTAGCTTGATCATCGAGAGGGCAAAGTCAAAACCATAATGTTCTGCACGTTGCACAATTTGCTTGTTCATTTCAAAACTAGGTTTATATTGCGGTGCATTTTCAGACAGCAACCAGCCATTATTTCCGATTGGACAAAAGACGCCTATTTTCATTATTAACACCTCATTTTTACCATTTGGTTATAAATTTGCTTCAAGCAAGCCACTTGAACTTTTATAGTTAATATTTAGCAAATGCTGTGCCAATTATATTTAATATATATTTTTCAATAATTTATAAAAATATTATTTTAACAAATAGTAAAATAAGCAATAAGCCAGATGCACTGTTATAGTAATAATGGCTCTAAAAAAATGCACAATCCTTAAAAATCAGAAATTCTGCGCCGATTAATCCCGAATTTTTATGAAAGAGTAAATTAAAAAAAACCGCGATCTTAAAAATCGCGGTTTGATAAAAAATTTACCGGTTATTGCTATAAATAAGCCTGCTTAATTCGAGAATAAAACTACTTTTAAAAAATGATGGTGAAAAAATTGCAGCATGGTTTTGTTTAATAACTCTGGCTGTGTAACTGTAGATGCATGTGCCCCTGTAACAAGCACACTGAGTTGCCCATGACCGAGTCGCTGTTGTAGATCACTCGACTTGTGTACAGGAACCAAAAAGTCATCCTGATTGGCAATGAAATGCAGTTGGCTATGCTGCAACGCTTGTATATGCTGATCATTGATTTTAAATTGCCGGGCAGCTTGAATCCGCTTCATTACATTTGGAGCCGGTGGGAAATCGTCAAGCTGAATATTTTCCAGCGTATTTAAATGCTGATAATTTTTTGAAATCCATGCTGGTGGGTACAAAAATAATCCCTGTGCTCGGACATAAGCTTCTGCACCTGCAGATTTTAATAAATGAACCCTGGCTTCAAAGCATTTTTGGGTATGCGGATCGATTTCATCCCATGAATTAATACAGGTTAAACTTAATAGTTTTATTTCAGATGACACTATTAATATAGCCAGTTCTGCACCAATAAATGCGCCAATCGCATGTCCAATAAAATGAAAACACTGAATTTTTTCTAATTTTATAATTTCCAGTAACTGCAATGCCAGACTAGTAATTGCATACTTATGTGGAAGAAGAGCTGAATCGGCATGACAACCTTCCTGGTCATAAGTTAGAACATGAAAATGTTCTGTTAAAGCCGCAATTTGAGGTTTCCAGAAACTGGCATGACCACCCAAACCTGAAGATAAAATTAAATACTCAGCTGCTGAATTTCCTGTACATCGATGAATTTGATAGCTCATTTTTACCATTCATTAAAATAAATTTAATAAGAAACAGCAAGAATTGTGCCTAAATAATCAAATAAACTCAGTCTATCTCATCAATATCAAATCCCCGTTGCAGTGAAATATAGAGAATAAAATTTTATAAAAATAAGAAAAAGTAAAAATTTGAATCTAAAAAATCGCCTAACAAGATTTACTTTCATACTCAAATCTACAACAAAAATAGCTAAACCCAAGTCAAACCAAAAACTTAAAATAGATGAATACAACAAAGACGAATAAAATAAAAAATGTAAGAAAATAAGATGCTAAAACAAGCGTCAAAAAATCGATATGCAAGTTAATTGGAGTCAAATTTATAACAACCCCAAACACTCACTGTCTCGTAATAGAACAGTCAGTGCGCTAGAAATGGCAATCTCTTCCTACCTATACTTTTCTTGAAAGGTGATGGTTCATGGACATAGCAACTGAAGATCCACTATTTCAATGTCACTATCTGCCGCGTTATTTTATTGGGCTGATCTTCATCCCTGCCCTATTTATTGTTTTAGCGCAGCACTCTCTTAGTAGCTTCAATATGGTTCAAGATTTTAGTAGTCTGATTCAGTATTTATTACATCAACCCCCGTCAGGTTGGTTATTAGTGACACTGATCATTCTGCTGGCCTGTATTGCCATGAACATAAAACTTGTAGTTACCCGCCAAACTATATCCATACAAAATATGGGAATAAAACTTAACATCATGGTGCAGCGTAGCACCTTGTTTAAAGCTCAGCTTTATTCCTCACATGCCTCAAAGTATCGTGTGCTTAAGCCACTTACAACCAAGGCATTAGACCAAGAAAAATGGAAAACGAGTAGTATCGGCTTTATTTTAAAGCCAGAGTTTCGCAAACAATTTAAAATGGCACATATTGATCTGAATATGTTTAATGAAGATAACCGCAGAACACTGGTTAAGACTCTGGTACAACACTATTATTTAGACCCTAAAAAATTTTTAGATAAAAAACAACTTGCCAGAAGAAAACTACAGCATAAATTTTAATAAAAAAGGCGCTCATAGCGCCTTTTTTATTACTGTCTACTTAAACCGGAATACGAAGTACTTGTCCTGGATAAATATCATCCGCGTCTTTTAACAGTGGCCGGTTAGCTTCAAAAATTTTGTTATATTGATTGGTATCACCATAATATTCTTTTGAAATTTTAGACAGGGTATCGCCCGATTTAACTGTATAAAATTTACTTGCAGGTTCAGATGTCGCGACAGTCATCTGATCATCCACTTTTGCGACGTGATCAACATTCCCTACCGCCAGCACAATTTTCTCACGGTCTGCCTGGCTTTGTACTTGTCCCTTAATGGTCGCCAGATCAGAAGTGCTGTTATAACTCACAGATAAACCCGTTACAGGCAAGCCCAACGCTTTAATATGGCCAAGTAATTTATTTGCAATTTCTTGCGCAGATGGCTCTGCTGGAGTAGTTGAAGCTGCTGGAGTTGCCTGTGGTTCTGCTGGTGCAGTATTTTTTTTACCAATACCTTTTACAAAATCAAAAAGACCCATTTTAGTTCTCCATCTTGTTATTTATGCTATTAAAAATAGTGTTCTATTTTTATACCTAAAATTCCGCTTCAAAAAGATGCTCTTTGGTCATGTAAAGGTAACGGTATGTAATAAAAGGGATCCAACAAGCATTTTGATTTTTCATTAAAAAAGCCACCTAAAAGGTGGCTTTCATTTTCAGCAAAGCTGAAACAACAATTAACCTAGTTTCTTAGAAACATAGTCAATAGCTGATTGAACAGTTGTGATTTCGTTAGAATCTTCATCAGGGATAGTGATGTCAAAATCATTTTCGAAAGACATAACAAGCTCAACTAAGTCCAAAGAGTCAGCACCTAAGTCATCCATAAAAGATGCTTCGTTTTTAATCTCTTCAGCTTTAAGACCAAGTTGTTCTGCAACCGCTTGTTTGATACGTAGTTCGATATCGCTCACAGGAATTCTCCTCATTGCTTGTGGCGTTTTTAATGCCGTTAGTTTAATTGAATATCTAATTTTTTGAAAGTTTATACATCAGCTAATTAGCTCATGTATAGACCGCCATTCACATGTAAAACAGTACCAGTAATGTAATTCGCTTTCTCGCTAGCCAGAAAGCTCACTGCATTTGCGATATCTTGTGGATCCCCTAAACGGTTCAATGCCACTTGTTCACTCATTTTCTTACGAATTTCTTCACTTAACTGTTCTGTCATTTCTGTTGCAATAAAACCTGGTGCAACAGCGTTCACAGTAATTTGGCGACTACCCATTTCTTTTGCAAGGCTACGGCCAAACGCTTCTATACCTGCTTTTGCAGCAGAATAGTTGGCTTGTCCCGGATTTGCAAAGTGGGCAACGACAGAACTGATATTAATAATGCGTCCAAAACGTGCTTTGGTCATGCCTTTTAAAACACGCTTAGATAGACGATATACGGCTTTCAGATGAATATTGAGAATGTCATCCCAGTCATCTTCAGACATACGTAGTAACAAATTATCTTTGGTAATTCCGGCATTATTGACGAGTGCCAAAACAGGACCATATTTTTGTTCAATATCTGTAACTAAGGCATCAATGGCAGCAGCATCTCGTACATCAAGCATTGCACCGGCCCCATTTTCAGCAAAACTTGCAGATAATTTTTCTGCGCCTGCTTCGGAAGTTGCCGTACCAACGACAAAATAACCGTCTTGAATTAATTGCTGAGCGATGGCTGCTCCAATCCCTCTGCTCGCACCTGTTACCAAGGCGACTTTACGTTCTTGTGTCATGCAATTTTCCCTTCAGCCACTAAAATGGCATTTAATGCATCTTCTAGACGGCTATTACTGTCCAGTGGAAATGCTTTTTTAATATTTGGCAAACGCTTTGCAAGATTGGCAAGGACATTACCCGGACCACATTCAACCACATACTCCACACCTTGATCTTGCAGGTACTGCATGGTCTTGGTCCATTGCACTGATTGATACAATTGTGCAGTCAATGCCTGACGCACGCCTGCCACATCAGTTGCGATTTCTGCGTTCACATTTTGTATTACAGGAAGGCCAGGTAGCTCAATGGCAGTTTGTTCCAAAGCTGCCGCAAACTTTTCCGCAGCAGGTTTCATCAGTGAACAATGTGATGGAACAGAGACCGGTAATGCAATCGCCTTACCTGACTGTTCTTTTGCCGCAGCCATTACCGCTTCTACTGCTGCTTTATCACCAGCAATGACCACTTGACCTTGTGCATTGTAATTTGCGGCTTCTACTGAACCGTTCGCCTGTGCATTGACTTGCTCACAAAGCTCAATCACCTTGGCATCTTCGAGGCCCAAAATAGCGGCCATCGCACCCTGTCCTTGTGGAACAGCTTCTTGCATAAGTTTACCGCGTAAATGTACCAGTTTAACGGCATCGCCTAAACTCATCGCTCCAGCTGCAACCAATGCGCTATATTCACCCAATGAGTGACCTGCAAGATATTTTGGTGCAACACCACCCAATTCCAACCACACACGCCACAAGGCAATACTTGCAGTCAGCAATACAGGCTGTGTAAATTCTGTTTGGTTTAACCCTTCACCACTTTGGGCAATGTGCCATAAATCAAAACCAATCGCTTCTGAAGCTTCGGCAAAAGTGTCGGTCACACCACTAAACTGTTCTGCAAGTTCAGCTAACATGCCAACTTTCTGTGAACCTTGACCAGGAAAAACAAATGCAGTTTTTATCGCTTGAGCTGCTTGCTCGAGTCGTTTAGCAGACATATCAAAATCCTTTCATGAGTCTAAGCTCTTTTACGAAGCGAAATTTAACACTTAATTTTTGTTTTGGTAATTGCCAAATACAACAAAAAACGGCAACAAAAAAAGGGAGCTTTCGCTCCCATTTTTTCTACTAAGCTTGACGCTTAATATCACCAATTACTCAGCAGCAGCTGCTTTAGCGAATAATTGACGACCACGGTAGATGCCATCTTTAGTCACGTGGTGACGACGGTGAATTTCACCAGATGTTTGGTCTACAGTTAATGCATTCTCGGTTAAAGCGTCATGTGAACGGCGCATGTCACGGCGAGAGCGACTTTTACGGTTTTGCTGAACGGCCATGATGGCTCCTTACAAAGATCGAAAAATGGATCAGAACAAATTCAGTTGTCTTATACTTTACAGTATAACACAAAAATTAGTTAAGTTTGCCCTTCAAACCTGCCAAAACACCAAACGGATTATCCCGTTTTTCTTCGGCAATGTCATCAGCAGCAGGTTGATGCTTATGCTCACA
>Ga0308157_10000924_pt1 | contig 73886 bp, 69 predicted proteins | sample PhyBR1_FD_201035 | JGI IMG/M metagenome (GOLD analysis project Ga0308157, IMG submission 201035) | Phyllosphere microbial communities from UC Gill Tract Community Farm, Albany, California, United States - DLSLB.R1 | ecosystem: Host-associated > Plants > Phyllosphere > Unclassified | place: USA...
CGACAGCCCCTTGGTTTTTACCCAACACCATGGCCCGGCCCTGGTTTTTGTAGGACACAAAGCCGGTGACAAATTCAGCTTTGGATTGCGTCAGCTGCTGAAAGCTCTGTCCAACAATAGCCATTTCCGGTTGACTAAAGACAATGCCCAGTGGGGTCAGAGTCTTGATATTTTTAAGTTTAGGAAAGTTCAGGCAATTATGAACTGTAGTTCGCCCTTCGTGAGCAGCTTCATGCTGAACTGGAGAATTTGTATGAGCATCGCCAGTAATGAAGATTGGATAATCAGCTAATTGTTTAGTGTACAGATCTACAGGAAGTTTTTTTAGATCAGTAAATTTAGAATTGATATTTTCTAGACTTAAACTATTTAAATAACTGTTACGTCCTGTCGCGACCAATACATAATCAGCAGTTAAATTATTTAGATTTCCATTTTCTGTATAACTGATTTTAACTTTGTTACGGAATTTTCGGACTTGCTCAGGCAGTATTTCAAACTTGATATTTAATTCTTCTGCTAAAATATCTTGTGCAATTTTTTGTAATTTTGGACTGGTTAAAGATCCCACTTTACGGCTACGGGCAAAAACAGTTGTTTTAACTCCTAAACGCTGCATGGCTTGTGCAAGTTCAATCGCAATAACCCCACTACCGATCACTGCTAATGATTTTGGTAATGTTTCTAGTTCAAAAATCTGATCGGAAGTAATGAGTTTATCACCCAGTTCATTTTTCCAATCTTTATTAAGATTCGGGGTTGATCCCACAGCAATAATGAAGCTTTTGGCTTGATATTGTTTTTGATTAACTTGAACCGTTTTTGAATCGATAAAATGGGCTTTTCCCGAGATTTTATGTGCATTATCCCAACGATTAACTTCTTCTAGTGTTGCCTGGGTGAAGTGATCGCGTAGCTTTTTTAGATGTTGCATCACCTGTGACGTATCAATTTTAGCTGAGACACTTAGAGCAACTTCTTGTGCATGTTGAATTTCATGCATTCTGTTGGCTGTTGATATAAGGACTTTACTTGGCATACATCCTACACGGGCACAAGTGGTATCCCAAGGTCCATCATTAATTATCAGAATATTTTGGGTGTGTTTTATTGCTTCTTTATAGGCAGATATTCCTGCAGTACCCGCACCTAGAATAATAATGTCGTACATTGTGAAATAACTCTCATTTCTATATTTTTTAGGCTAACACAGTTAAACATTTATCATGCTTTTGTTTACATAAACCACCAGATATGATTACATATCGGTCAATATAAATTAAATGAAAACACTATTTTTATAGGGATTGTGGGGATTTTTTAATGAGTAAAAATGTTGGATTGAAATTATCGACAGTAGCTTTGGCTGTCTTGTTAGCGAGTTGTGGTGGCGGTGGAAGTGAAGGATATTATAATAATGGTTCGGGCAATTCTTCTTCTACTAACCCAAGCACTGGCGAGGCTGTGAAAGCTGTCGATATTAGTGCTGTTCAATTGATTGATCGAAATGGTAACTTAACTCAGTCAATCGCAGCAGAAGGTGTGATAGCTAAAGTAAAAGTAACAGATCAGTCAGGTAAAGGAATCAGTGGTGCATTAGTTACATTTACAGTGACTGGTGGTGTTGTTTTAGGTAGTTCTAATGGTGCTGTTTTAACTAATACCAACGGCGAAGCGAGTATCTCGGTTAAGCCTGAAAATATGAATACTAATGGTGCTTATCAAATTTCTGCAATTGCAGATTTTGATGGGGCTACAGCATCAACAAAAGTACTTAATTTCTCGCTTCAAGCAACTAATATTAGTTTAGTCGATATGACGGCAGCTAGTACCCAATTAGAGTCTGGCGGCTCAACAAATATCACGTTAAAAACGCAAGACGCAAATACAAAAGTTAATCAGAATAATGTCAATGTAGAGTTCACTGCAACATGCGGTAAATTTGAACCTGCTACAGTTGTTTCATCAAATCAAGGAAATGTTACGACATCATATAAAGCGATTGGCACAGATGGAAAGCTTTGCACAGGAACACAAAAAATTTCGGCGAAAGGTTTAAATATCCCAGAAGTTGCACTTGATGTCAGTATTAAGGCACTTGAGGCTAATTCATTAGTATATACATCTAATAAACTTAATTTAGGGATTAGAAAAAGTGGCTCAGCGTCATCTGGTCAAATTGAATTTACTTTGTATGCAAATGGCGTACCTGTAGCAGATCAAGATGTGTTGATTGAGAAAGTGCAAGCACCAGAAGATTTATCGTTCGTATCATTTGGAAATCGTAATAACAAAACTATAAAAAGTGATTCAAATGGTAAAGTGATTGTGAATCTTTATCCAGGAGATAAACCTGGACCTGTAGAGATAAGAGCAACTCTAGTTTCAGACATAAATGTTTCGGCTATCTCTAAAGAGGTATCTGTATCCATTGGTCGTTTAACTCAAGATGGATTAAGCTTGTCAGTATCTAAAAATTCATTACAGAATGTAATTGATGGCGATGCTGCAACTATTACAGCGAGGATGGTGGATCGTACACGAAATCCTGTTCCAGATGGGACGGTAATTAGCTTTGTTTCAGAGGGCGGTAAAGTTGAACCTAATTGTTCAACAGTCCAAGGAGTGTGTTCTGTAATGCTAACAACACAAGAACCTCGTCCTTTAGATAATCGTGTTACTGTTTTAGCTTATGTTGAGGGTGATAAAACCTTTACAGATTTAGATGGTGATAATCTTTATACTAAAGGTGTAGATACACTTCTTAGTAATATTGGCAGCTTTTTCCGTGATGATAACGAGAATAATCAATATAACAAAGATTATGGTATTGGTGAATTTCTTTATAATCGTGCAGTATTAGGAAATAAAGCGACATGTGCCCCATCTACAATAAGACAGCCAAATATCGCAGACACATGTGATGATAATTTAGATACGGTTGTTCGTCAGCAATTATTATTTGCATTTGCAGAGAATACACCAACTTTTACCAATGTAAATGCGAGTGGAAGTTTATTGTCTTTTAATATGTACGGAAATAGTGCTCAAAGTGTACCTATGCCAACAGGTACAACAATAAGTGTTACGCCTGAGGATAATACAAAAAATAATGATTTATCTTGTACTGCTGAGTTGGCAAGCGGGAGTTCACCTGTTGCAAATGTATTTAATCTTTTAACACCGATCACATTCAAAAATAATAATCAAAGTTATTATGGCTATCGTCTAAAAGAATGTGCTGTAGGAGATACGTTGAAAGTTTCTGTTTCTTCGCCAGATGGTAAAGTATCAACGATTTATGTATCTTATCAATAGAAATTGTATTTATAAAAAAACAGCGCTTCGGCGCTGTTTTTTATTTAGGGGCTTCAAATTGAAGTTCCCACACTCACCCCAACCGTAGGCCGGACATTCATAGAACTACATCCCGCAAAGGCACATGAAATAAGGATAAGAAGAATTATTTTATTCATTGAGTAATCCCAGTTTTTTCGCTTTATTAAATAATACGGAAGAGCGTACGCCACTTCGATATATCATTAAAATCGGTTTTAGAAGCATATTATAATATTTTAAAAATTCAAGGATGTCTGTTTCAGAAACTTTATTACTGAGAATAGGTTGATAAATAAAACTAATATGAGCTTGTTCAGTAATATGACGTAATTGATTGCCTGAAATCGCTTGCCTTGTTACTGATGGAAGCGATTCACAATTATCTATTTAGAATCTTTGATGCATCAAAATTTTAAATTATCATTTGACCTGTAACATTTACCGAAGAATTTAAACTAAAAGGTAACTCAATAGTTTCTGCGAAAATTTATATATTCCAGGTCAAACTTAAACTTATTAAAACATGATCAACAACATGCTTAATCATCCAGCAAATCCATTTGTTTTGCGAGTTGAAATAAATTGTTTGAGCGGTTTCCGGTACGGCAGAACATGAGTACCGGCTTTGGGAGCTCATTAAAATGATTGGCAAATGTACGGACATCAATTTCAGTAATTTGACCCGCAACTACAGGCTGGAAAACATAATCTAAACCTGCATTACGTGCGGCTTCTTCAATTTGTGCACTTGTAGGTTGTTCGGGACCACCTTCCAGATCTGGACGGTTGTTGATAATTGATTTAAAACCTTTCTCAACAACTTGTGCTACTTGTTCCGGGGTAATTTGACCTGCAAAGCCGACATTTTCACTCATTTTGTCACTCCATAATTTTCTAAATAGATATATGCTTTATGATAGCATTAAGCTGAAACAGGAGCTTAATCTGTTGAAATTTTTATAAGCGATTACAACCATAAAATAACGCAATGGAGCGCATATGCATTCCTATACAGTTGAACCACTGTATGTAAATAGTGGAAAAGATGTCATTGCTGCGGATTTTTACCGTCCCAAAACTGAACAAAAACCTGCTGTCATTATCATGGCTCATGGTTTGGCAGCCTTGCGTCACTTTAAACTGGTTCAGTATGCCAAACGTTTTGCTCAAGCAGGTTATGCAGTTGTATTGTTTGATTATCGTTATTGGGGTGGAAGCACAGGTCGTCCACGTGAGTTGGTGTCGATTCAATCTCAATTGGAAGACTGGCGAACCATGATTGCGCATATTTTAGAGCGAAAATCAGTAGATACGCAGCGTATTGTACTCTGGGGGACTTCTTTAAGTGGGGGATATGTCTTAAATTTGGCGGCGGAATTAAAAAATGTTCATGCTGTAATAGCTCAAATTCCCTTTGTTGATGGAACAGAAAGTGCCAAGCTTTACCCTTTACAACAACTCCCGAAAGCATTAAAAATATCCAGTCAGGACTATATGGGTGCAAAAGTCGGCATGTCCCCGAAAACCTTGCCTGTCGTAGACAGAAAGGGTTTATGTTTTATACCGACAGCCGATAGTTATGACGGTTATTTGTCCATTGTCAATCCTGACTATTTCTGGAGTGGAGAGATTCCGGCCCGGATCTTTTTTAATTTAATTCGGTATCGTCCTATTCAGGATGTGCGTAAAATTAGTATCCCTGTTCTGTTTATTGCTTCCAAACGAGATAGTCTGATCCCTATTGAGTCAAGTCGGGAAACAGCAACCAATATTGCACCTTATGTGCAATATCATGAATGGGATATGCAACATTTTGATATTTATCATGATCAATGGTTTGAAAAAGCGATATCTACCCAATTAGAATTCTTACATCAACATATTGGAGTAAGCTAAATGATTATTGTATGTCCTGCGTGCGGTGCTAGAAATCGAGTACCTGAAGATAAACTAGAGGCAAATCCAAACTGTGGCCAGTGTCAACATGCGCTTATTCCTCTGGCTCCAATTGAATTAAATGAGCATAATTTTAGTAACTTTGTCACCCATAGCGAATTGCCTGTACTGATTGACTTATGGGCGGAATGGTGTGGTCCTTGCAAGATGATGGCCCCTCATTTTGAACAGGTGGCAAAACAGAATCCGAAAGTGGTTTTTGCAAAAATTAATACCGAACAATCGCCTCGACTCAGCGGGGCTTTTAATGTACGGAGTATTCCAACCTTGGTTTTGATGAATAAAACCCGTGAAATTGCTAGAATAAGCGGTGCTTTACGATCTACAGAGCTGCAACAGTGGCTAGATCAGCAATTAAATGCGAAAACTGGGAGCTAATGTGTCAGATACTCATGTAAAACCTGAAGGAACCCTTTCTCTTCAAACCATTGCGATGCCGGCAGATACCAACTGGAGTGGTGATGTTTTTGGTGGATGGATTGTTTCACAAATGGATTTGGCAGGTGCAATTCATGCAGAACGTTTTAGTAAAGGACGTTGTGCAACTATTTCAATTAATCAAATGACTTTTTTGGTTCCGGTAAAAGTCGGTGATGTGATTAGTTGTTATACCAAAATCTTGAAAGTAGGTAATACCTCTATTCAGATGCAAATTGAAGTCTGGGATAGTCATGACAGTTCACGTGAACCAATCCGTGTGACAGAAGGAGTGTTTACCTTTGTTGCCGTCGATGTGAAAGGTGGAAAGCGTCAAATTCCAGAGGATGTAAAACAAAAATATTTAGCATCACAACCCGCGTAATAATGAAATATAAAAAAGCCCAATATGGATTGGGCTTTTTTATGTGCTGAACTTTTTAAAACAACGTCTGCTCTATTTTAAGCTCAGTTATTTTTACAAAAGAAAAAACATCATTCGATTTAGCTTTAAGTAATCAAAATTAAAAATCAAACTATTTATTTAATTGTGACTTTGACACCCAAGCCCACAACATTTCACATTGAATCGGTTCTTCACCTGATTCATCAGTCACCTTTACGGTCACCAATGTTTCACCTTTTTCAGTGCTTTGCATCATTTTTTGCTGATCATCGGTAAGTGTGGCAGTTGCAATCATTGCACCTTTGGTGGGGCGTTTAAAATCAACTTTAAAACTTTTGATTAATACGATACAAGAGTCCGGAACATTCATGCCTGTAACAAAACCGGTAGCTGTTTCAGCAATTAATGCCATGGCGCAGGCATGCACCTGACCAATGTGGTTTTGCATTGCACGATGGTTTTCAATTTTCACTACCACTTTTGAGTGGCTCACTTCGAGGTAGCGAATATTGGCACTACCCACCATGGGCACCACCCGACCAAATGCTTTGCTCCACAGTGTACTGCGAATACCTTTGGGTAATTTAGAGGTTGCTTTAACCAGTTTTGATAAGCGATTGGTCGGTGTCATGAAATTCCTCGACTTTTTATTGCATCAGTGCATTAGTCTTTAAAGTTATTAAACTGCAAAGGCACACCAAATTGCTGCTCTTTTAAGAATGCCATAATTTGTTGCAAAGTATCGCGTTTCTTATCCGTTACACGAATCTTGTCGCCTTGAATAGAAGATTGCGCCTTAATGCCACTTTCTTTAATGGCTTTATTAATTTTTTTTGCGGTGTCAGAGTCAAGACCATCTTTAAGCTTAATGATTTGAATCACATTTTTACCTGAAGCGGTCATTTTTTGTGGATCAAGGGCTTGAATATCCACTTTGCGTTTAAAGAAATGATTTTCTAGCATGCTATATACTTGTTCACATTGAAAATCACTTTCTGTCGTGATTTTGATTTCTTTATTTTTTTCGCTTAATTCAAGAGAAACATCTTGGCCACGGAAGTCAAAACGTGTTGCAATTTCTTTTTGCGTGTTTTGAACGGCATGATTTACTTCAAAAATTTCTAATTCAGAGACAATATCGAAAGAAGGCATGGTTTAGACCTTTACAAAGGGAAAGAATATCTGAGATGCTAGGGATGTTTTCTTCATTTGCCAAGTGTTGTTTACATCAAAGGAGTGCACAATGATCCGTAAGCAAGAAATTACAACATTTGAGTTCCCAGAAAATGCAGTTATCTGGGATGTTCGTGATACAAAAGCCTTTGCTGAAGGTCATGTAAAAGGTGCTGTAAATCAGCCCATAGATGACTTGAGTGCAGACAGCTTAACTCAGGTGGAGTCGGATCAGCCTATTTACATTTTATGTGGTGGTGGAAGTAAAGCACCACGTGCTGCTGAAAAGTTAGAGAGCTTAGATGGCTCGCGTGAGTATGTTGTATTGATGGGTGGCACGCGTGCCGCGCGTGATGCAGGATTGCCTTTAGAACAGGGCGCTTAAGAAAAAAGCACCGTAAGGTGCTTTTTTAATGTCTAAAAAATGAATTTCGCTCAATCTCTCTTTTTTATTAAGGAAGATTTTAGTGGACTGATTTTTTAAAGCGAGTTTGGAAGTGGTTTTTGATAGTAAGGCTTTTTCGGTTTTACTTTTTTGATAAAACGTCGTGGATTAAGTTTATTCACCCAATATGAAGTCAGCGGGCAGGCTTCCCCTAAAACTTGGGCAGCCAAAACTTCACTACACAGCGGGGCAAATAAAAAGCCTTTAGAGCCTAAGGCCGTAAAGGTATATATTTCAGCATCTGGCTGAATTTTTCCGAGTAAGGGGAAATAGTCCGGGCTTTGTGTCCGTACCGATGCGCGGCCCTGCCAAGTTTCAATAGGCGGCAAAGATTGTGCATAATCCGGAAAGACACTATGGATCAGCGAATAATTATGCACATGATCTTCAACCAAAACTTTATCATCATCACAATCTGGGTGAAATGAAGCCCCTAAAATCAGATGCTGGTCCAGCTGCATGCAATAACCACCGTAGCTATACGCCTGTTCAGGCTGTAACGGATGATTTGAATTATTTACCCAGCTGACTTGCCCACGGTTCGGCTTCAATTTGGGGAATTGTTTTGCAAAGTTTTTACTATTCAGTGCCGCACAAATAATCACATGATCAAATTCACCCAAACATTGCTGCTTGCTGTCGATCACTTGAATGTTCGATGCGGTCTTTAATTCAGCGATTTCCGCTTGCTGAAATTGAATAGCAGGATGTTCTAAAATTTGATCGCGTAACTGATGCGGCGAAACTGTGCCCGCTTGTAATAATTTCAGGCTCGGAAACTCGGTTTCAAGCTCACTTTGATTTACTTTTTCCGCAAATACCCCGTGTGGATATTGCTCTGCAAGTTCAAGTAAATCATCCTCCTGTTTAAGCGCCAATTGACTGACCTGAATCGGATGAAAAGCTTTGAGTTTTTGATAATGCGGAATCGCATATTGCCATGCCAACGTGACCAGATGTTCTGCACTTTGCTCAACACGGCCTAATCTGGGATTGAGCAAGGCCAGTGGATTACCCGATGCACCTGCAAGTGGCTCAGATTGGTCATAAATGATGATTTGATGGCCGCGCTTGGCAAAGGCGAAGGCACAGCTTAAACCGGCTATTCCTGCGCCTATAATTGCAATTTTGCGTCTTTTAAATACTGAAGCTGAATTTATTAATTCGGATTGTTCGGTCTTTGCGATTGTTGACTGAAGGACTGGTTGATCTTGAGCTTCTGGAGGGTTCCAGATTGCTGTGAGCATTTGACGCTTATGCTTAAAACCTGGTGGCAGAGAAGTCGTAATTCCATGCTCGCTTAAGCCCCGTTTTAAAACACCCGCAACAGTAAAGGAGGCAAAGGTCGTTCCATAATTAGAAAGCCGGATAATATGGCTCAAAACATGTTCTTGCCACAGATCAGGATTGCAAGAAGGTGCAAAACCATCTAAAAACCAGGCATCTACAGCTTTGGTTTTAACAATGACCGGCAAGACATCATTGGCATCACCGAGCCATAGATCAATGGAAAAACGATCGTTAGGAAAGTTTAGTCGGTGACAGCCGGCAATAGGTAGTGGATATTGCTCGATCAGCTGCTCGGCCAGAGGTTGCAGTTCCGGCCAGACATTGAGCGCGCGAATAAAATCGGTCTTGTTAAGTGGGAATTTTTCCACGCTGATCAAGTGCAGATGACTTCGGTTCTGCGGACGCAATTGTTGCCACATCTGCCATAATGCTAAAGCGTTTAAAGCTGTACCAAAACCGGTTTCACCTACGCAAAAATATTCAAAATCCTGCAGCTTTGCCAAACGTGTGGCGAGATCATTACCATTCAAAAAGACGTGTCGTGTTTCGAGTAACCCATTGTCTCTAGAAAAATAGATGTCCCCAAATTTTTTGGAGACAGGAATATCAATCCCATCCACACATTGCCAATCAAGATCAGCAGTTTGAATTGCACTCGACAAAATCTAAGTAACCTTTAAAACACAATAGAAAGGGATGTTTTACCACTGACGACGACGTTTGGTATAGACATAACTTGCAATCAGGAAACCGAGCAAGACACCTAACGCAATGGTCGCAGCACCATATAAAAACATTTGTGCGCTACGTTCACTTTGTAAAACTTGAACTTGAACCCCCAAGCTATCATTTTTCAATTGTAGCTCCTGATTTTGCGATAACGCTTCTAAGTTGGCTTTTTCCAGTTGTTGCAAGCGTGTTTCTTGATCTTTGACCAAGGCTTTAACTTTGGCATCCTGCAAGGCTTTATTTTTTGCAAGTTGCTCCGCCGTTAAAGGCTTGGCTTCTTGGGGTAGACCATTTGGATTCATGCTGGTAGCACCCCCAGGAACAGTACCGGGTTTACTGGCGGGCAGAGTCTGTGGAGGCGGTGTTACTGTCGTGGCTTGAGCAGCAGGTATAGGCGTAGCAGGAGCCGGTTCAACCGCCGATACCGTAGAACAGATTAAAGACAAACCCAATAAGCTTGAAACAACAACGCGCATGATTTTATCCTTGAGGGAAAGCTTTATTAAAAGGTTTCACATCAATATGACTATATACGCCTTCTTTTAAGAAAGGCTCTTCTTGTAGCCATGCATCAAGCGCTTCACGCGATTCAAAGTCAACAATAATGGTACTGCCATAAAAACCTGCTTGTGGATTGGTCGGGTCTTTTGGCATGGCACCGGCCACAATTAAGCGACCTTCATCATTTAATTTTTGCAGACGTTCAAGATGTTGTGGGCGTGTAGCAAGACGTTTTTCTACTGTACCTTCGTTATCTGTACAGCTTACGACGAATAAAGGCATATTCTTTCTCGATCAGTTGACCTAAATTATTCTTCAGGCGACTTAAAATATTTGCGCAAGACAATAAACTGAATAATGATAAAGGAAAACATCACAATCATGTCACCAAATGCAGTGAATTCACCCCAATATTTTCCACCTAAAAATAAAAAAGCGAAGAAAATATGTAAGCAGGACATGAATATGAACATTCCAGCCCAGGCAAAGTTTAAATTTTTCCAGCCTTGTTCCGTTAAATTGAAGATAGGCCCAAATAAACGTTGAATCAGCGGTTTCTTGTCTTTCATAAAATAAGGTGAAAGTAAAAATGCGCCTGCGAAGACAATATTTAAAAGAACCGCTTTCAAACGAATATAGAAATCATCGCTGAGCATTAAAGTCACACCGCCAAAAATCACCGTCATGAACAATACAATCCACTGTTGTTTGTCTAAACGGAATTTTTGTATAAAAAACAAAGCCCCATATACTACAAGCATGGAAATAATCAGGCCAGTGGTTGCAACCAAAATATTATTGTTATCTATACCGCCTGCAGAACCAATCAATTGAAGCAGGGGATGCTCAGTATCTTTAGGGTCAACGGTTTTATATAAATAAAAGAAAATAATGAGTGGCACAAAGTCTAAAAGTGCTTTCATGTTAGAGTATCTAAATCTGATCAAATAAATGACGTAGTATAAGTGATGCAAGGCGTAGATTTACATACACACAGTAATATTTCTGATGGAACTTTGTCTCCAGAACAACTTGTGCATGCAGCCGTTGAAAAAGGTATTCATACCCTTGCGCTGACTGACCACGATACTATGGATGGCTTAAAGTTAGCTGAAAAAGTTGCTTTGGATTTGCCATTGAATATTATTTCAGGTGTAGAAATCTCCAGTCAATGGTCACGACCGGCAACTCAAAAAAGTTACGGGGTACATATTGTCGCCTTGAATATGCAAAATCCAGAGCCTTTGCAGGTTGTACTCGAACAACAAAAACAGATTCGTGCCATTCGCGCCAAACAAATTTGTGATTTGCTGATTCCGCTGATTGGTCAGGATATTTATGCCGATGTCATTGCCAAGGTAGAGGGTATTGCAGACCGTATTACCCGTACGCATATTGCCAAAACCCTAGTTGAAAAAAAGATTGTGAACCGTCCACAACAGGCTTTTGATAAATATATTAAAGAAGGCAAAAAAGCCTACGTAAAATTTGATGGCTTGGGGTTAGAAGAAACCATTCAGGTGATTCATGCAAGCCAAGGTTATGCCATCTTGGCACACCCAACCAAATATGATTTATCCGCCACCAATATCCGTTATTTGATTGAAATATTTGCCCGGTTTGGTGGAGACGCCGTTGAACTTCCTCCAGCGATTGAGCCGGCGTCTACCCGGCAGATGGTTGATCGCATGATTGAGGAATTTAATTTGAAGGTGTCTGTTGGCAGCGATTTTCATGGCGATCATATGCCATGGATTCGATTGGGTAATATTCCGAGACTCAAAGAGGGGCAAGTCGGGATTTGGGAGAGTTTTGTTTAGTCATTCCCTCATCCCAACCTTCTCCCTGAGCCATATATGGCGCAAGAGAAGGAGTTCCCTCTCCTTTCAGCAGATGAGAAGCACAGCTTCGTAAAGGAGAGGTAATCAGTTAAAGTAAATTATGATCCTGCGCCTGAATTGGCGGTGGGGTCGGTTTCCCCAAAGTTCCCAACAGTTCAATTTCAATGGTGCGCACCATTGAATCTAATGGTAAGTCATTACTTTGCGTACCAAACGGCTCTTCAATTTCTGAACTTAAGGCATCTAAGCCTAAAAAGGTATACGCCAAAATACCGACCATTAACGGGGTCGCTAAACCTAGGGTTGAGCCTAAGCTAAAGGGCAGCATAAAACAGAAAAAATAAACGGTACGGTTCAGTAAAACCGAGTAGGCAAAAGGCAGAGGAGTGGTCGCAATACGGTCGCAACCTGTTTGAACCAAACTCAGTTCAGCCACGTGCTGGTTCATTTGCATATAAATAATATCGGAAATTTCACCTTCTTTAAGGGCTTGCATCAATTCCCATTGAATCAAACTTAAGGTGTATTGTGGCGCATTGGCTTGTTGATAGAGCTGAGTTACAGCGTGCTGGCTCATACCACTGGTTTCTACCAATTCCATCGGGTTCGCCGTTTGATGACGTAAACGGTCACGCAGCACATTGGCAAATACAATGACGTGCTGGATCACGCGTTCACGGCGACCTTGACTCAGCATACGGCAGTCACGGTCAAAATGCCGGGCATTGGCAATCAGCATGCCCCACAGTTTACGTGCTTCCCACCAACGGTCATAACAGGCGGTATTTTTAAAACCCAGAAAAATGGACAGCACTACCCCAATAAGGGTAAAACCCACCAACGGTAATTCTGGAAAATGAAAATATCCGATATAAGATAATCCACCAATTACACCCGAGATCAGCATGACCACGCCTAAAGGCGGCAAAACCTTGGGAAGAATAGTTCCACGCCAAGAAAATAACAGCCTAAATATACTAGGTTGGTCACGCACAATCATGTTATTAGTATCGTCAAAACTTTCATTGATCTTCAATGTTAGCAGGGCTTTTGTCAACATTTGTTACATTTATTATTGGGGCAGAATCAGCCCATGTTCAGCAAAAGAATAACTCCCTTCTGGAGAAACAATACAATGGTCAATTAGCTTGATTTCTAATAAATCACAAGCCGTTAAAATACGCTGAGTGAGTTCAATATCAGCCTTCGATGCATGTGGCCTACCAAAGGGATGGTTATGAGCAATCACAATACTACTGGCATGTTGATTAATGGCATGGCGCAGCAACTGATTAATTGAAATTTCACATGAGTTTATTGACCCATAGAACATTTTTTTAAAGCTTATTTTTCTTAAATGTACATCTAGGCAAAGCACTGCAAAAACTTCTTGAGTTTCACCGAGCAATTCAAATTTCAAAAAATCCAAAAGTGTTTTTGAGTTACTTAGTTCAATTTTTTCCTGTTTTAAATGTTGACCAATATAACGCCGTCCCAATTCTTTAACAGCCATCAGCTGAGCATATTTGCTGTCGCCAATACCATGAAACTGGCCTAAATCCTGAAGGGTGGCATCAAAAATCGGATTAAGTCCGCCGAAATGTTGCAATAGCAGCCGGGAAAGTTCAACTGCTGAATGCTGCTTGGAACCAGAACGTAAAAAGATGGCGAGTAGTTCGGCATCTGACAAACTGGGCGCACCTTGTCGAATCAGTCGTTCGCGTGGACGTTCTTGTTCTGGCCAATGTTTAATCGATAAATTCATTTTTTTAGACTTTTTTATTCTTAGTGAGTGTAATTAGAACGAAGGGCTACCTTGGGTCTGCGTTTATTTAATGCTATTGTGAGCGCCACTGCAACAGCAAAGGTAGCCTGTTTGTGAGCTTCGACCTAAGTGTAATTCCCAATAAAAATATTGTTTTAGCTGTAACAGGCGGCATTGCAGCCTATAAAAGTGCTATTTTGGTTCGTCGATTAAAAGATGCTGGCTTTAATGTCAGGGTAGTCATGACCCACGGTGCGCAAGCATTTGTCACTCCGCTCACCTTTCAGGCTTTGTCTGGGAATCCAGTCCATACTGAATTACTCAACCCCGAAGCGGAAGCTGGAATGGGGCATATTGAACTGGCACGCTGGGCCGATTTATTATTGGTTGCACCGGCAAGTTGCGATACTTTAGCGAAATTTGCTGCCGGTCTAGCGGATGATTTATTAAGTACTCTATATTTGGCAACCAAATCACCGGTTTGGGTGGCACCCGCGATGAATCAACAAATGTGGGCCGCAAAAGCCACGCAGCGTAATTTAAATACGCTGGTTGAAGATGGTGTGCATGTGATTATGCCAGATGCTGGTTCACAAGCTTGTGGCGATGTGGGTTTGGGGCGTATGCCGGAGCCGGAAGATCTGGCACGACAAGTGACTCAATATTTCCATAGAGCACAACGTGCCATTGCAGAAAAATTTGGCATGCTGGCGGGTAAACATGTAGTGATTACTGCAGGTCCGACCCGTGAAGCGATGGATCCGGTACGTTATATTTCCAACCACAGTACCGGAAAAATGGGCTTTGCCTTGGCTGCTGCCTGTTATGCAGCCGGTGCCAAAGTCACTCTGATTGCTGGTCCTGTGAGTCTGGATACGCCAAATGGGGTACGCCGTATTAATGTCTCATCTGCGGTTAAAATGCTTGAGATCAGCATGCAAATGCTGGATGAAGGTTGCGATATCTTTATTGCGACAGCAGCGGTTGCGGACTACCGAGTGGCCGAAGTTGCCGAACATAAAATTAAAAAAACCGGTGATGAACTAAATATCTCATTAATTAAAAACCCGGATATTGTCGCGACCATTGCCCAGCAAAAAAAGCGTCCATTTATGGTGGGATTCGCAGCTGAAACCCGCAATGTCGAAGAATATGCAGCCGGTAAACTGGTGGCGAAAAAACTCGACATGATTGCCTGTAATGATGTATCACGGCCTGATATTGGTTTTGCCTCTGATGAAAATGCCATGATGGTGTTTTTTGCCGAGCAGTATCAGATGCAGAAACGTGAGCTGGAAAAAGCCTCAAAACAGGAAATTGCGCAGCAGCTAGTGGAAGCGATTCATGATGCCTTGCATCATGAAATAGAGCCGGTCTAAAAAACTGAAGTTATTGATTAAAATGCAATGAATCCGTTGCATTTTTTATGGAATTTACACTATGTTTAATGCTATTTAGGCAAATCTTTAAAACAATTAAACAGCAATAATAATCACAGTTTTTAAATGGAACTTCAAAGGACATCTACATGATTAAAAAAACCTTCACCCCAGTAATGCTTGCATTCGCTTTGTCATTTAGCAGCTTAAGTTTTGCCGGCAAGCTTGAACAGAATATGGATACGCTTGCAAAAAACTTTAAAATGTTTAACAAAGCAGAGAATCAAAGTGATGCGCTAAAAGCGCTAGATCATATGAAAGCTGCAGCTTTAGATGCAAAACAAATGAAGTTAAAAAACAATGATGTAAAAGCGCCGACCTCAGATGCTTTATATGATCAATTGCTGACAGAGATTGATAAAACCCGGTTGTTGGTTCAAGCGGGTCAATTAGAGCAAGCCAAAGCAGAAGGTAAAAAAATTGTTGCGATTAAAGATCGGGGGCATGCTGTTTATAATCAGCACTAATTTTACGGACCTTCGCAGTTCAAAGACATGAATGGTGAAAATTTAGATTAAGCCCGTAGTTTTTCACTAATTGTCATAGCAAGCTGTGTCAGATTTCTTTCTTAGTCAGCAGAATATAAAGACAGCGGAAAAATCAAATTCAAAAAAATGCCAGTCCACTTCAAGTGGGCTAGCATTGCTGATCATGATCGAACATGTAATTAGTTTGAAGCTAGAGATTCCTGATGTTCTCTCACATATTCTTCAGTACGCTGCATCGCTTCCTGAATATTAATTAAAGCTGTTTCTACATCTTTCAGGGTCTTGGCATTACCGCCACTTAAAGCCTGACGCCATTTTCGCGCACCCGGCAGGTTTTGGAATAAACCTAGAATGTGACGGGTGATAATGGAAAGCGGTGCACCTTCTTGCATACGTTTAGCAATATACGGCATCATCTGCGCCATAATATCGAAACGGTCAGGGGCTTCAAGGTTCCACACTTGTCCCAGTTCAGCCAAAAGATAAGGGTTGTGATAGGCTTCACGACCAATCATCACGCCATCAACATGTTTTAAATGTGCTTGGGTTTCTGCCAGGGTTTTGACACCGCCGTTAATTTCAATCAGCAGGTTTGGACGTTCCTGTTTTAAACGGTAAACGTCTGCATAACGTAAAGGTGGAACATCGCGGTTTTCTTTAGGCGATAAGCCTTGCAGCAGGGCAATACGTGCATGCACAATAAAGTTGTCACAGCCGGTTTTAGACACAGTATCGACAAAATGCAGCATTTCTTCATAGGACTGCATGTCATCAATCCCAATCCGGTGTTTTACGGTAACAGGAATATCCACGGCATTACGCATTTCAGCAATACAGTCCGCGACCAAGTCCGGTTCTGCCATTAAACATGCGCCAATTTTATTGTTTTGTACGCGGTCACTTGGGCAGCCGACATTCAGGTTGACTTCATCGTAGCCCCAGTCTTGCGCCATTTTAGTACAGGTTGCCAGGTCTTTCGGATTCGAGCCACCAAGTTGCAACACAATCGGGTGTTCTTCGTTGTTGTAGTCCAAATGACGCGCCGCATCACCAAATAGAATGGCACCAGTGGTTACCATTTCAGTGTACATAATAATATTTGGATTAAAAAGGCGGGCAAAAAAACGGTAGTCACGGGTGGTCCAATCCATCATCGGCGCGACCGAAATGCGAGGCTGTAAAGATCGGAGAGCAGTCATGGCATGAACCTGTAACGAAGAAAAAACCGAAGCGCGGATTATACGTGCTTTCTGATCAAAGCAACAACACTGGATCGGGAACTAAAAATAATCAACATTTTAGGCTATTGATTATTCGATAAAAAATGACTGTATAAGTAATTCTTTATATTGTAAATATTATAAAATTGAGTATGTTTAATGAGAAGAATAATAAAGTATGAGAATTTAAAATGATGCTTTTGGAAGAAATCTTTAAAAGTAAAAAAGCCGAGCATTCTGATTACTTCAATCTCAGAATTCATCGTGGCTTAAGTTGGTTCAAAAAATCTGTCGAACTCGATAGTGATCTTGACCTTAAATTTATAAGCCTCTGGATCGCGTTCAATGCCATTTATGCGCAGGATGTCACCATTACCCAAGACAAGCAATCATTACGACATTTTTTGTATCTCATTTGCCAAAAAGATCAGGAATCTAAAATTTATAATATTCTTTGGGATAAGTTTAGTCAGCCGATTCGGCTGCTATTAGAGAATCCTTATGGGTATCAAGGGTTTTGGGATTTTCAAAATCAAAAAATTAGTCAAGTCACCTGGAAAGAAGATTTTGAGCAGGAAAAGAAGAAGGTGCATAGAGCATTACAAGAAAAAGCTTCGGTCGATATTTTATTCGTAATTTTTAATCGTCTGTACACCTTGCGCAATCAAATGATCCATGGCGGAGTGACTTATAATAGTTCTGTGAACCGTAAACAACTTCAAGATGCCTGTAATATTTTGGCGGCATTTTTACCGGTATTTATATTGGTCTTGCTGGAAAATGCCCAAACCTTAGATTTAGGCAAACCGTTTTATCCTATGGTGCAAGTTTCTTGATGGAAAGTCTAATTCACAATGAAGTCAAACCGCTTCTTCAGTTAGAGGCTTTTTAGTTAGAGCACCTGTGTTCTAGCGTGATAATGCATATCAAGTAAAGCAAACAGGGCGGAACCGATTACCAAACCCAGTCCTGCGATACAGGTCATGCTCCATCCACCATGATGCCATGTATAAACACCGAGCGCAGAACCACAGGCACCGCCAATAAAATACAAAGTCATATAAAGGGAATTGACCCGGGATTTAGCATCCGGGCGTAAGCGGAAAATCACATTCTGATTACAGCTATGCGTGATTGCCAAGCCCAAATTAATCAGCCCGTAGCCTAGAATATAACTGAGTAAAGATACCGCACCAAAATAAAGAAATAGCCAGCTACCAATCAGAATAGAACAGCCGATCCAGCTCAGCGTTTTGATATGACCACGGTCTGCCCATTTACCAATTATCTGCGTAGAAAGCGCGCCAAACACCCCGACCAGCGTGACCAGACCGACCATGACATCAGAAAGCTGAAAGGGTTTTTGGGTGAGCAGCAGGGCAATGGTAGAGAACAGCATACTCATGGCGGCAAAAGCACAGGCTCCTGTAAGCGAGCGCAACACCAAGCGTGGTTCCTGTTTTAATAATATCGCCATGGATTTAAAAATCGCCGCATAGCTTATTTTCAAACGCGGCAGACTCGGTAATTTACCTTTTAAATAGAAACTTAAGCCCAGCATGGCAATTCCACTGACGACATAGATCATTTTCCAGTGAAACAGGTCGGACAATAATCCTGCAATACTGGTCGAGAGCAGAATACCGACCAGCAAGCCACTCATCAGGAAGCCGACTACTTCTCCGGTTTTTTCCGGCTTCACCGCCATGGTGGCCAAGGGAATCAGGATTTGGGCAGCCACAGAAAAAAGTCCAGCAATAATGGTTCCAATCCAGAGCATTGGCAGATTCACAGCACTGGCACAAATAAATAAGCCTACGGCTGCACCCAGCATAAGAAAGGGAATAAGTTTGCTTTTATTGAGCATGTCGCCCAAAGGTACAATAAACAGTAAACCCAATGCATAGGAAATCTGGGCAAAGGTGACAGTCAGTGCCACTTGAGATTCAGGAACCTGATAATACTGCTGGATGGAGGAAATCAAAGGCTGGCAGTAATAGTTTGCCCCCGCACATAAACCACAAGCAATAGCCATCAACCATAGCAAAGATTTATCTTGGCTAATGTCGAGAGAAGTATTCATAAAAATCCTTTGCTTAATGTTTTACCGACGGTTCGCGGTTGCTCCTTTTCAGTGAGCCGCACCAGTATAGCAAGACCTGAGACAGGAATTAGCAGACAAAAAGGTAAAGACGGATATTTGCCTGGCTATTCATTTACTGAATTCAAAATTGTTATTTTGGGGAGAGACTATAAATATCTCCCTAGAAACTCTTAAAATTACCCTATTCACAGTATTTTGATGAAGATGTTTAGTGAGCGAGTTTCTTTTTCGATAAGGTAATCATCATTACACCGACAATATTCAAGGCACAGCCGAACCACTGAATCGCATTCATTTTTTCACCCAAGAAAAGAGTTGCCAAAATAATGGTCAGAATAGGACCAATAGATGCAATCATGGCAGATTGTGAAGCACCTAAGCGCTCAATACTCTGCATCAACAATACCGTAGGTAAAACCGTGACCATAAAGCCTAGCCCAACGCCATACCAAATTACGGCACTGGGTAACTGCGTGAGGAGGCCAATTGGATTAGGAATGGCAATTACATAATGGGTGAGGGTGCCAATACAGGCAATGCTCAGTGCAAGGCCGGTAAAGTTCCATGAACCGAATTTCTGAATCAGGCGCGGTGTTAATAATAAATAGCTTGCGAATGCCACAGCACTGGCAAACACTAAACTTGCACCCAGCCAGAAATTGCTTTGATGCGGAACATTACTTTGTTCTTGTAGCATCACGATGACTGTCCCACCATAGCTGAGCAAAATCGCAAAAAGACTTTTAAAGCTTAAGCGTTGTTTATAGATGATGCTTGAAGCCAGAACCGTCATCGTGGGATATAAAAATAAAATAATCCGTTCCAGTGAGGCACTGATATACATCAGCCCGACAAAATCCAGCCAGCTAGCAAGGTAATAACCGATCAAGCCTGCAAGGATCAATAAACCCCAGTCTTTACTGCTCAGGTTTTTACTCTGATGTCGACTTAACCAGCAAATCAGAAGGAAGAAAGGCAGCGCACTGGCCATTCTGAGAGCCATGAGAACCGTGCCATCGACCAGCGGGGAGAGTGCATAGGTCTGTTTAATAAAAATAGCTTTGGTGCTAAATAAAAAAGCAGCACAAACAGCGAACAAGGAACCTAATTGTGTTCTTGTTAGACTTAGTTTCATTTTACCTACTTGGGAAATGCTTTAAGTATGAAAGAGAAAGTGTAGAACCGTGAATTATAAAGTTTTTGCTCAGCAAGGTGAAATGCAAAAATATGATGGCTAAGATTCTAATTTGGAATGAATCCTTTTTTATTGGGTTTAATTTATTTCAACAAAGGAGCGATAAAATAAAAGCTGAACTTAGTTCCATGAATCTCTTTTTCAACGATCAGATCAATGGGTTAAATGTGCCGCAGAAAACCGTAAAACGCTAAAGTTGATCATTTTAATCAGGAAAAATAGGGATATAAGGATGAATATTTGTCTACTGCACTAAAGTGGTGCACAAAATAGTCATTTATGTAAAAATACGATTAAATCATCATCAAGCGAAATGGTGCGCAAAAAAAATTCAACTATTTTTTTGATCTTATTAGACTTATGGCAAGTAAGACTAGATTGATAAAAATAACAATTGAAATTGAAAATAATAGAGATGAGATACGATTTAGTTTGCAGCTTATTTTTAGAAATGATCTTTTAAAAACAGGCAGATTTTCTGCTCAATCAGTCTGTAGATCATGTCACTTTAGCCAACCTTATTAAAAGTAGCGCTGAAATAGGCTGTTTTATCCCAAAATAAGAGCATCTTTAAGGTAGCGTTTTATTTATCGTAAAAGCGTAAATTGTCAGAATGATCAATGCATATTTTTTAAGCAAGCCTAAAAAATCATAATCCACATTTAAATATAAGAATTAAGAAAGTATTGCAATGGCAATCCGGTGGATAAAAGAATTTTTAATCCAGGCGGAACCAAGAAATGCGATATCGTATAATTATTTTTATGAATTACCAGTTCAAAATATAGGTATTTATTAAATAAATAGTGGGTGGTAATTTAAAAAAGTTCAATTAGAATCCAAAAATTCAACAAAAATGCATCTAGGGGGAAACATTGCTAACTGCAATGTTTACTTAAGAAAAATTAGCTTGAGGAAGGCTCATGCAGATCGGAATCCCAACCGAAACTGTTATCGGTGAAAGTCGTGTGGCTGCAACACCAGAAACAGTAAAGAAGTTGATCAGTGCTGGTCATACAGTGGTCATTGAACGTAGAGCAGGTGTTAAAGCCGCTTATATTGACAGTGCATATGAACAAGTCGGTGCCAAAATTACGGATGATGCTTATACCGGCAGTCAAATTATTTTGAAAGTTCGTGCGCCTAAAGGTGACGAAATTCAGAAACTTGCTCCAAATACTGCAGTTATTGCGATGTTTGACCCATACCGCAATACTGAACTTGACCAATTTGCATCGGCGCAGGTGTCTGCATTTGCATTAGAGCTTTTACCTCGTACGCTTTCCCGTGCACAAAACATGGATGTATTGTCTTCGCAAGCCAACCTGGCCGGTTATAAATCGGTACTTTTGGCGGCTGCTGAATACCAGCGCATGTTCCCAATGTTGATGACTGCTGCAGGTACGGTTAAACCTGCCCGTGTAGTCATCATGGGGGTAGGTGTTGCCGGTCTACAAGCAATTGCAACTGCAAAGCGCTTAGGTGCTGTGGTTGAAGCAACAGATTTACGTCCAACAGCTCGCGATCAGGTGGAGTCTTTAGGCGGTAAATGGTTAGACGTGCCAATGTCTGACGAAGAAAAGCAGAAAGCTGCGGATGCGGCTAAAAATGGTTATGGCTGGATGCCGGGTGAGCAATACATCAAAGACCAAGCCGCAATTGTCGACAAAGCCGTTTCTAATGCGGATATCGTGATTACCACTGCACTGTTACCAGGCCGTGATGCACCGCGTTTAATCAAATCTGAAACGGTTGCCAAAATGAAACCGGGTTCAATCATTCTGGATATGGCAGTGGAATCGGGCGGTAACGTTGAAGGTTCTAAGTGCGGTGAAAATGTCGTAACCGATAATGGCGTGACCATTTTGGGTATTCCAAATATCCCGGCAACAGTTGCGACTGAAGCTTCAGCACTTTATGCACGCAATGTCTTTAATTTCCTGGAAACTCTTTTTGATCAAGACAAAAACTTTGTCATTAATCCAGAAGAAGAAATTCAAAAAGCGCTACTCGTCGCTCATGGCGGCCAAGTGCTGTTAAAGCGTGGTTAAGGAGATAGATCATGGTTGAAACGATTACAATTTTCGTCCTTGCCATCTTCGTAGGTTACTACGTAGTTTGGGGCGTGACACCCGCTTTACACACGCCACTTATGGCTGTCACCAATGCACTGTCTTCCATTATTGTGGTCGGTGCGATGATCCAGACTGTGGGTTTGCCGGTGATCGGCGTAGACGCAAACGTGGCTTTCCAGAGCGTGAACATTGTCAGCATTTTGGGTGCGATCGCTGTGTTCTTGGCAAGTATCAATATTTTCGGTGGCTTTGCCGTGACTGCACGTATGCTTGAGATGTTTAAGCCGAAGCAAAAGAAAAAAGAGGGTTCATAAATGGAATTTATTCGAGACTATGCGGATTGGTTCTACTTGGTAGGCGCCGTTCTTTTTATCTTAACACTTCGTGGTTTGTCTGGCCCGAAAACGGCTATTCAGGGTAACCGTTACGGCATGATCGCGATGGCGATTGCTGTAATCACGACATTCTTTGTAGCCGAGCATCCGGTGGTCTGGATGATTATCGGTGCAATGGTACTGGGCGGTGTAGTGGGTATTGCACGTGCACGTACTGTCCCGATGACACAGATGCCTGAAACTGTTGCGCTGATGCACTCATTGGTTGGTTTGGCTGCAGTTTTAATTGCGATTGCTGCCATTCTGCATAATAACCAGCTGACAGCATTGTTTGCTCAAAATCAGACTGCTTTAGAGGCAGCTGGTGTTCAGCATGTACACATGAGCAAAGTTCATTTATTTGAATTGTTTGTGGGTTGCTTTGTGGGCGCGATTACCTTTACAGCCTCTGTATTTGCCTATGGTAAATTGGCTGCGAAAAAATGGGCAAAAACCATTTCAGGTGCATGGGTTAAACCGGTACAAGCGCTTATTTTCCTAGCGATGTTAGCGTCTGGCTTTGTGTTCTTCTCAACAGGCAACATGCAGGCGTTCTGGGCGATGACTGCTCTGGCGCTGGTGTTCGGTTGGGTATGGATTGCCCCGGTCGGTGGCGGTGATATGCCAGTTGTGGTATCGCTGTTGAACTCATTCTCGGGTTGGGCGGCAGCAGGTATTGGTTTCACTTTAGAGAACAATATGCTGATCGTTGCAGGTTCGCTTGTCGGTTCATCTGGTGCGATTCTGTCTTACATTATGTGTAAAGCGATGAACCGTTCGATCATCAACGTTTTGTTTGGTGGTGCAATGGGCGGTACAGCAGTTGCAGCAGTAGACAATGGTGAAAAAGTTCAGCGTAATCACCGTTCAGGTTCAGCAGATGATGCCGGCTTCTTGATGTCGAATGCCGACAGCGTTGTGATTGTACCAGGGTATGGTATGGCGCAAGGTCGTGCACAGAATGCTGTGAAAGAACTGTGTGAAATCCTGAAAGAACAAGGCGTAAAAGTCCGTTTTGCGATTCACCCGGTAGCGGGTCGTATGCCGGGTCATATGAACGTCCTTCTTGCAGAAGCTGATGTTGCCTATGATGACATCTTGGAAATGGACGAAATCAACACTGATTTCCCTGCAACGGATGTGGTTCTGGTAATTGGAGCAAATGACGTGGTTAATCCTGCAGCAAAAGATGATCCAACTTCACCAATTTACGGTATGCCAATTTTGGAAGCGCATAAGGCGCGTACCATTATGGTGATCAAGCGTTCTATGGCAACGGGTTATGCAGGTCTGGACAATGACTTGTTCTATAACGAGAAGACCATGATGATTTTCGGTGATGCCAAGAAAGTGGTAGAAGACATGACCAAAGCAATTAATGGTGGCGGTCACTAAATAGATGCTTAAAAAGTCTCTCTTTCATAAAGAGGGATTGAGCGAGATTAAAACCACCTTTGGGTGGTTTTTTATTTTTTAAATGGAGAATTTTTAAAGCTATAAAGTAAATGAGAATAATGAGAGACTTCTTTAGGAATCGGTTAATTTTTCATCTTATTTGGTGCGCTATTACAGAAAGACATAGCTAAAATGCGTCATAAGATGGCAGTTAATTCTCTATTGTTATTTCTGATTTAAATATAAAGGTTTAATTGGCTTCTTAACAAGAAACTCATACAGCTTTAAGAGATGCATGTTTCTGAATATTTAAAAATAAAAAATATATCCCTTAAATTTGGCATTTCTTTTGCTATTTCATGAATAGGTTTTAGGGGGATTGTTCATGAAAATAATAAAGTATCTTGTGTGGCTATTATCGGTATTTTCATTGCCTGTATTTGCCAGTGAATCTGCGACAAACACGGCCAATCTTCAAGAAATACGTTTGTCACTCGACAGTGTGTGGGTAGTGATGGGCGGAATCTTGGTCTTCTTTATGCAGGCCGGTTTTGCAATGGTGGAAAGTGGCTCTGTACGCAGTAAAAATACCGTCAATGTACTCATGAAAAATTATATGGACGCTTGTTTTGGCGGATTGGTGTTCTGGTTATTGGGATTTGGTTTGATGTTTGGGATCAATGCTTCAGGCTGGATCGGAACCAGTCATTTTGCACCCAATGTCATGGATGATTGGCATTGGAATTTATTGTTCTTCCAAATGATGTTTGCTGCCACAGCGACGACCATTGCCAGTGGGGCCATGGCTGAACGTATTCACTTTGTGGCGTATGTGGTCAGTGCAGCGGTAGTCAGCGGATTGATTTACCCGGTGTTTGGCAGCTGGGCATGGGGCAGTATCTTTGAGGGTTCGGGCTGGTTGAAAGCTTTGGGCTTTATCGACTTTGCCGGTTCAACCGTGGTGCATTCAATCGGTGGATGGGTAGCATTGGCAGGCATCATTGTATTGGGTCCTCGCTTGGGACGTTTTGGACGTCATGGACAAATTCACCATCTGGCAGGACATAATCTACCTTTGGTTGCCTTAGGTGGTTTTATTCTATGGCTGGCATGGTTTGGTTTTAATGCCGCATCCACAGTCAATGCCAGTGTGAGTATAGGGCGAATTGCCTTGAATACCCATTTGGCGGCCTGTGCCGGAGCAGTCGCTTATATGCTGTATGCTTTAATTGGGGGCAAAGCGATCCTGATGAAGACAACTATCAATGCATCCTTGGGTGGTTTGGTAGGAATTACCGCAGGCTGTGCAACTATGTCTCCCGTCTTTGCAGTCGTGACTGGTGCAGTTGCAGGTTTGCTGGTGAGTACCTTGCCGACCTTAATGGAAAAATTAAAACTTGATGATGTGGTCGATGCAGTTACTGTACATGGTTTTTGTGGGGCATGGGGAACAGTCGCTGCAGGCTTGTTTTTTGAAGCCGATATGTTTAATTCACATATTATTTTAATTCAGGCTTTAGGGGTGATGGTCGCATTTGCCTGGGGCTTTGGAATTGCATTAGTTGTATTTAAATTACTGGATAAACTATTGGGCGGCTTACGCGTCAGCACGCAACATGAGCAACGTGGTCTGGATTATACCGAACATGCAGAATTATCTTATCCCGAATTTCAGCGTGATGTGACTTTTGAAACAGATGATATTACCAAACGCCACTAAGGAGTTTAGCCATGCCGAATGAATTACTCAGTGTGATGCAAAAGAAACAAGCGATTGAACGTGGCTTAAGTCCTTATATGCAAGGTGCGGTACTGGAACGTGTATTACATTATTGGGAACAAGAATATGGGGATAAACCTTCTTTTGTACTTAATCGCTTCTTGAGTGAAATTTGTGATACCGAGGAATTGCGCTTTTATCGCAAGGATATGCTGAAGCAGGTTTTGTGTGAAATGTCGGCTGTTGAAAAGCACGTTTTATTAGAGTTAAAACCCAAAGCAGAATCGGTAAACTTGATTTCAACTCATCTTTCGGATGCTTTCTTTGACTTAATTAACAGTGTGATGATGACCGTTATAGAAACTGATCTTAATGATTTTAATGAGGAAGTTAAAAAACGACTACAATTGATAGGTTTAGCCATAATGACTTCTACAAAAATTAATGAAACTGCTTTTGTAGAATTTTTATCGCTGACCAGTTATGCCGAGGTCATTACTACAATCTATGAATGTTATTGCGAGTTTTATGGACCAGTGAAAGCAGATCAGGTCTATGCACGTGTGAAAGTGAACATCAAGGCAAAATATCCTGATGTAGATTTACATCAATTGTTATAAATAGGGTTGATCTTAAAAGTGTAAAGATTCAGTTTTATATAGGAGCTGGGGCTAAAATAGGACATCTAAAATGAAAAAAGCGACCTTATGGTCGCTTTTTCTTGCTTTAAGCAGATTCTGGAGTAGCACGCCATAAGCTTTCAAGGTCGTAAAATTTACGCGCTGTTGGAAGCATCACGTGGACAACCACAAAACCGAGATCGATTAAGATCCATTCCGCATCACGTTCACCTTCAACGCCGATCGGGCGGAAACCCGCTTTACGTGCTTCTTCAGCAACGTTATCTGCGAGGGCTTTAATGTGACGGGATGATGTACCGCTAGCAATGACCATATAGTCTGCTACATTGCTAATAGCGCCAACATTAAGTTCAATAATATCTTTTGCTTTTACATCTAATAGGGCTTCATGTACAACTTTCAAGCAAGCTTGTACATCTTTAGCTTGAGAATTCATTGCGAGATCGAGAGAATTAGAAGCGCTGGGCGATGGTTCTAAATTCATAAAGGGTTTTATTTCCGGACAATAACTCATCGTGTAATATAGCGGTTTTAGTGCCGAATTTCAAATCCGTTCATGATTTAACTTTGCGGATGTTTTACAAAATATTTATCTTTCCATGCAAAAGAATGCTGTGAGTGTACCTGAGGTCGATATTCCGCAGCGGTGTAGCCCATATAGCTGCTTTGATTAAGCCATTGAAAAATTTCTGCGAAATTAATTTGAGCAGTATCGGGTTCGTGACGTCCCGGACAGTCTGCAAATTGAATATGACCAATATCGTGAATATTTTCTTTTAATGCTTCAAATACATCTTCACCCATCATTGCCATGTGATAACAGTCATATTGCATTTTTAGGGCAGGATTTTGTACGGCTTCAAGCATTTCTTGCGCTTGAGCGATGTTCTGAACTAGAAAGCGTGGCATATCTGTGCCATTAATCATTTCAAATACCGGCTGAATCTGATATTCGCCTAGCATAGAGCAGGCAAGTTTCAAATTTTTTGCCAAAGTATTTAAGCAAGGCAGTAGATCTGCATCGAGTGGTTGCTTGCCCGCTAAAATGTTTACACTCGGGACATTCAGTGCTGTGGCATATTGAATTGCTTGTTCTAAACCGCGATGAAACTCAAGTTCCATACCCGGAACACCGGCAAGACCATTGCCACCTTGCATTAAATCACCGGCAGGCACATTGATCAGGCAAAGGCTTAAGTCATGAAGGGTCAGCTGGGTTTGAATTTGTTCAATGCTGAGTTCATAAGGAAACTGAATTTCCACATGCTGAAAACCCTGTGCGTGAGCCAGAGCAAAGCGCTCAATCAAAGGCACTTCAGTAAAAATCATCGATAAATTTACTGCTAGCTTAATCATGCCTTGCTCCTACGCGTTAGAAAATAAGTTGCTTCAAGATTCAACCAGTTGAATCACTGTAGCAAGATCTGCTTCAGCATAACCTTTAGTTTGATGGGTTTTCAATTGTGATAGTGCCTGTTTTGCAACAGGAATATTTAAACTGAATTGTTCAGCAAGCTGCACAGCATTATTTAAGTCCTTGGATAAGGTTTGAACTTTCCATTGCACCGGCTCAAAAGTATGCGTCGCCATACGTGGAGTTAAAATCTGAAAAGGCTTCGAGTCGGCAAAACCACCGGCAAGTGCAGGGGCAAGTAAAGTTGTATCGACACCGGCTTTCGCCGCTAAAGCTACCGCTTCAGCAATTAAGGTGCTGTTGGCTGCAACAATCAGTTGATTACAAATTTTGGTGGCTTGCCCGGTTCCAGTTTCGCCCATACGGGTGACACGCTGGGAAAGTACATTATAAATCAGCGATAAATTCTGGATAGTTTGCAGGTCACCTCCGGCAAAAATCACCAAGGTTCCCTGTTCAGCGCCCGCGGTCCCACCCGAGACAGGGGAATCAATCCACTGGACTTGGCGAATTTGGGCCTGCTTCGCCAAAGTCTTGGTTTGATCCACAGACAAACTTGAGAAGTCTACAATCACTTGTCCAGCAGATAACAGGTTCTGAATCTGATCATAGACGGCTTGCACTGCTACATCATCGGCTAAGCAGGTCAAAATAACAGGATATTGTCCGATGTCTTGCAGTTCTAAGGCGGTGGCGCCCATATCAATCAGCACATCACAGGCGGATGCTGTGCGGTTCCAGACAGCGACTTCAAAACCGGCTTGAATCAGTCGGGTGGCCATACGGCTGCCCATCAGTCCCATGCCCAAGAATGCAATTTTTGTATTACGATCAAAACTCATATGTTTTTCTCTGCAAAATCCTGTTATTTGAATATTTTACTTATATTGGCGCGGTAAAAACTGAACTTCAGGGTTTTTGTCTTTTTTACGGGCCAATTTACTGTTTTTACCCAGCAGTAATTTCAATTGCCAGATTTTCTCTAGGCGTAGAGATTTTTTCGGTGCATGTTCCATGGCATCGAGTACGCGTTTGGCTGCAGTCAATGCATCAGGAGAACGTTGCAACATTTCTTCTGCAAGGGCCTGGGCTTTGCTGATTGGCGATTCATCCAAATGCGTTACCAGACCAATTTCCTTGGCATAATTTGCATCGAAAATACGTCCAGTCAAAGTCAACTCTTTGGCTAGGTCAACATTAATAATGCCTTTAATGGATCGGGTCAGTCCCATGTCTGGCACCAGTCCCCAACGGCTTTCCATAATCGACATTTTGGTATTTGGATGGGCAATCCGGATATCCGCAGCCAGTGCCAATTGCATCCCGGCACCGAGGCAATAACCCTCAAGTGCTGCAATGACTGGAACAGGCAGTTCCTGCCAAATTAGAAAAGCTTTCTGGAATAGACTTTGCCCCGGTTTGATCAGTTCCCAAGCCGCATAAGCGGTATTTTTAGGGGCGTTCAAATCGGCAAGGTCAATCCCGGCACTAAATACATGCGCTTCACCGGTTAAAATGACACAGCGAATTGAGCGATCTTTTTTAATTTGATTGGCAGCAGTTACCAGTTCACGTAACAAAGCAAAGCTCATGGCATTGCGTTTTTCTGGACGGTTTAAAGAAACAGTTGCGATACCATTATTTTTTTCGATGCGAAGTAACGCCATGGGTATAGACCTGATTTTTTCGGTTGTTTTGAGCATACCACGGGCATTTCTCTGATACATGTCACGATACATGACACAAGAGTCACATCTACAGATAGACATGACTTTTGAAATGCCGCCCAGCCTGCGTTAAGTATTTTGTTTGTTCAAAATTTGCTGCGATGCTTGTTCGACTTGCTGAATGACCGACTGTAATTCATCAAAGCGTTTTAAGGTTTCCTGAATAAAAGTTTCATCAGCTTTACGGCGTTCTTTACGTAACGAGGAAACAAATTGCTCAAATTTTCCGGTTGCTTCTTGCAGATCAGGTGCACCGACATAACGGGTGGCTCCATATAACCGATGCAGCACGTGTTCAAGTTGCGGGAAGTCTTCCATTTCAATCAACTGCTGCATTTCACTCAGTTCTGTAGGGAAGCTGTCGACCAGCATTTGAAGTAAATCGACTGCCAGATCTTCTTTATTGGCTGCCAGCTGTAAGCTTTGTTGCCAATCTAAAATGTTTGGATCAAGGGCTTCAATCAGGATAGCTTTATCGACAGTTTTGGGCTTTTTAAAATTTTCTGAAGTCAATTGGGTCAAAATTTGAATGATCTGATCCATTTGAATCGGTTTGGTGACGTAATCATCCATCCCTACCTGCAACAATTTGTGTTTCTCATCGGCCAGAGCATGTGCTGTCAGGGCAATAATCGGCAGACGTTTATGGTTTTGTAAAGTCGATTCCAGCGAACGGATAGCACGCGTTGTATCTATTCCTGACATTACGGGCATCTGGATATCCATAAATATGACATCAAATGCTGGCAGATTTTTTTCTATCCGGTCCTGAATGATTTCCAGTGCTTCCTGGCCGCTTAAGGCCTTGGTGGTCTTGACGTTGAGTTCACCCAATAGGGCTTCTAAAACAATCAGGTTCGGCAAGTGATCATCAACAGCGAGGACATGCAGACCTTGACCATTAAATTCTTCATGCACCTCCTGATCGAAAATCGGTTGATTGCTTAACAGCTGGATTAAGGCGCTACGGCTTAAAGGCTGATATAGCGGCCGCGCGCGATATTCATTCAGCATGTTCGGATCCAGCGACATCTGATAACCGTACACCGCAATATTGCCGTGGTAACGATTACGAATTTCTTTCAACAAGGCTTCGCCATCACCACTATGATCGACAATCAGCCAGGTATTTTCATCACTTTCCGAGAACTGATTGAGCTGGCTGAACAGATCCAGAATCGAGCTGGTTTCAACATGATGCACCTCATAATTTTCCAGATAATGACGCAGAATATTGGCAGTCGCGGGATGGGCCAAATAAGACACCACCTGCATGTTCTTAAAGTGCGGATGAACAATGTCAATGTCGTCATTTACAGCAAACATGGCGCTAAACCAGAATGTGGAACCTTTTTCAGTCGGTGCACGTTCCTGGTTGTCCTCAAAGCCAATTTGACCTTGCATTAAATGCACCAGCTGTTTGGAAATGGCCAAACCGAGCCCCGTGCCGCCAAATTGACGGGTCACCGAAGCATCACCTTGCGAGAAGGATTCAAACAGTTTTTTACGGTCAGTACCACTGAGGCCAATCCCGCTGTCCTGCACGCTAAAGTGCAACAGGCATTGTCCAATATCGTCGTGCTCCATACGGGCACGGACAATGATTTCACCGTCCGGGGTAAATTTAATCGCGTTGGAAATTAGGTTGGTGAGAATCTGTTTAAAGCGTAATGCATCGCCAATCACTTGCGTTGGAATATTATCGGCATAATAAAAAGCCATATCGATATGCTTTTGAGCCGCGAGTGGGGACAACATATCCATCACATCAAAAATGGCTTCTTCCAGATCAAAAGGCGCGGTTTCCAGTTCCAGCTTACCGGCATCAATTTTCGAGAAATCTAGTACGTCATTAATCAGGGCCAGAAGATGGGCAGATGATTTACGAATGGTTTGCAGATACAGGTTTTGTTCATTGCTCAAGTTGCCTTGACGCAGCAATAAATGAATAAAGCCATCAATACTGTTTAATGGAGTGCGCAATTCATGACTGATATTGGCCAGGAATACCGATTTGGACTGGTTGGCTGAAATCGCCTGGTCACGGGCCTGACGATAAGTAATGTTCTGAACTTCTAAGGTATCTAAGGTACGGCGTAAATCATCTTCCGTTTGTTCGGTATGTTCTTTAAGTTCTAAAAAGCTAAAGTGCAGCCGTTTGACCACATTGGCAATATCGCGCTGCAACAGACGCAATTCACCGGTACTGTTAATCACCATGTGTTGATCAAGAGTATCGGCATTCAGACGTTGCAATTGCATGCGAATTTCGTACATCGGTGCAATCCAGCGACGCGAATAGAAATTCAGGCACAATAAAAGTAGCAATAAAGTCAGTAAGCCTGTCGCAATCAGCACCACCATGACTCGATAACGCGCAATTTCAAGGGGTTGGTTGTCCAGTTCAATCACCAACCGTGCAGGCGCTTCAGTATGCTCATTAATTTTTAGTGAATAAATATTATTATCATGATGCAGAATAGGGCCGACGAAAGAGGCTTTAGAATTAATCTTCGGCCAAGGCTCCTGATCCTGAAAACCGATGCTTAAGCGGTTTCTGCCTTTATTATCAATAATAGCTGCGCGAATTAAATATTTTTCATTCAGCATGACCTGCATGGCATTACGGGCTTGATCATACTGCCATGGATAATTGCTTAATAAATCGATTGCTGCTTCGGAGGTGAGCTGATAACGGGTCATAATAGCAATTGCCATTTGGCGTTGCTGTGCACGCGATGCATTGGAGGTCTCAGACAAAACCAGCACAGCCCCGACACATGCCAAAATCATAATCGGCACAAAAATCAGTGCAATGAGTTGTCCATAAGCATGATTTAAGTGTAGACGTTTAAATAACTTTTTATTGATATTTGACATGGTTAAAGCAGTTTATTTTCTATGCACGGAATATTAGCACGCTTTATTTAAAACTGACTGTGCTTTAATCACTTTCAATAAAAAGCCTGTTAAATGGGTGCAGCGCGGAGCATTTTTTCATACAATAGACTCACCTCGATATAGGTGCAAATAATGAGTAATACCACCCCTGATTTTCAAGCAGACGAATTTTTGTTAGACCACTACGTAGGAAAAACCCCTCTGGTGCGTTTGCAACGTCTAGCAAGTCACACTCAAGCAACAGTATTGGCTAAACTTGAAGGAAATAATCCTGCAGGTTCGGTAAAAGACCGTCCAGCGTATAACATGATTATGCAAGCTGAAAAACGTGGTCAAATTAAACCGGGTGATACACTGATTGAGGCGACAAGCGGAAATACAGGTATTGCCTTGGCTATGGTTGCTGCAATGCGTGGCTATAAAATGAAACTCATTATGCCAACAGGTTCAAGTCAGGAACGCAAAGATGCGATGCGTGCTTATGGCGCTGAACTGATTGAATCTTCAAGCATGGAAGAGGCGCGTGATATGGCGCTGCAAATGGAAAAAGATGGTAGGGGATTGGTATTGAACCAGTTTGGTAACCCGGACAATGTCGAAGCACATTACCTCACCACCGGTCCAGAAATCTGGCAACAGACAGGCGGTAAAATTACCCATTTCGTCAGTTCCATGGGAACCACCGGGACGATTATGGGGATTTCCAAATATCTAAAAGAACAAAATCAGGATATTCAAATTGTCGGTTTACAACCTTCTGAAGGTTCAAATATTGCAGGTATTCGTCGTTGGCCACAAGAATATCTTCCCACCATTTTTGATCCGAAACGCGTTGACCGGATTATGGATATTCCGCAAATTGAAGCGGAAAAAATGGCACGGCAATTGGCGCGCAAAGAAGGCATCAGTGCCGGAACTTCATCAGGTGGTGCAGTTTGGGCCTCAATCAAGCTGGCTGAAGAAAATCCGGGCGCGGTGATTGTATGTATCATCTGTGACCGTGGTGACCGTTATCTTTCTACAGGTTTATTCTCTGTAAAAGATCCTGAATAAATCTCAATTTTTGTGAGTTAAGATGCGCTTACCTGTTTTAATTTTCGATATAGAAACCTTGACCGATTTAAAATCGGGAGCGCATTTGTATGGTCTGGATTTGCCAGAAGCAGATCTGGAACAGGCGTTGATTAAATTACGGCGCCAAGAGTCGGGCATGGACTTTCAACGCATGGCCTTGCATGAGATTGTCTGTATTTCTGGTCTATGGATTGATGCGCAAGGTGGTATCAAAATGTTCTCGTTTAGTCGAGAGCAGCATACTGAAGCAGAAATTTTAAAGAAATTCCTCTCGATTTTTGACAAGCGTCATCCCACCTTAGTTAGTTGGAATGGCTCACAATTTGATTTGCCAGTGATCCTGTTTCGGGCCATGTATCATGGCTTGTCTGCGCCTGCTTTATTCGATCAGGGCGAAATTAATCAGCAAAAGCGCTATAATAACTACCAGAATCGTTATCATCATCGTCATGTCGATTTGATGGATGTGATTGCGATGTTCAATGGTCGTCAATTTCAAAAGTTAGATGATGTGGCACATTTACTGGGGTATCCAGGAAAGCGTGGTGATGGCGCCTATCATGTACCTGAATATGTACGACAGCAAGAATGGCAAAAGCTCACCAGTTATTGCGAAGGTGACGTGTTAAATACCTGGCTGATTTATCTGCGCTGGTCCTTGTTAAAAGGTCAGCTTTCGCTCAATGATTATCGTGAGGCAGTTCAGCGCACCATCGAATTTTTATCGACTCAACCGCAACATGCAGAGTTTTTAGCAGTATGGCGTGAAACCTCACAACGTACTGAATTTACAGCTGCAGACTTTTTATCTCCCACACTCTAGGTATTCATGAAACATAGAACCAAGCCACGTCCAGCTCAACATCCGATTTACACTTTTCAGGTTGAGTCACTTTCACACGAAGGACGGGGGATAGCGCACTATGGAACACATCCGGATCACCCAAGTGACAAACAGGGTAAAAAGGTATTTATCAGCTACGCTTTACCTGGTGAAACTGTTAAAGCACAAATTACCAATGTGGTAAAACGTTTAGAAGAAGCGGATAGCATTGAGCTGTTAAGCACACCTGCTGCCATACGTATTGAACCGAAATGTCCCCACTTTACCGTGTGTGGCGGTTGCAATATGCAGCACATTCAGCAAGATGAACAAATTCGCTTAAAACAGGATGTTTTAAAGTCACATTTAGAACATTTTGCCGGAATCCAGCCTGAACAATGGTTAGAGCCATTACGTTCACAACGTGAAGACTACCGTCGTAAAGCCCGGATTGGAGTACGTTATATTCCAAGTAAAGACAAACTGGTGGTGGGGTTCCGTGAGCGTCAAAGTAATAAACTGATTTCGATTGACCGCTGTCTGGTGCTGGATCGTGAATTTGGCTCTATTCGTGACTTAAGAAAGTTACTCGAAAGTCTAACAGCCAAAGCAGCCATTGGTCATATAGAATTGGCCATGGGTGATGAAGATATTGCACTGGTGGTTCGTCATACTGAAAAATTATCAACAGATGATGTCAACCAATTAAAACAGTTTACGTTAAACAAGCAGTGGCAATTGTATTTACAACCCGCCAGTTCAGACAGTTTACAGCGTGTGGATGATCCGAACGCGGCGATGCGTTTGCATTATGCACTGGATGAATTTGATGTGAAATTTGACTTCAATCCGCTCGATTTTACTCAGGTGAATTCAACCGTTAATCCGCAAATGGTGAAGCTGGCATGTGATTTGCTTCAGTTGCAACAAGGTGAGCGTGTTCTAGACTTATTTTGTGGTCTAGGTAATTTCTCATTACCGTTGGCTCGTTGTGTCGGTGAAACAGGGCAAGTCATAGCTGTCGAAGGAAGTGAAGAAATGGTTCAACGTGGTGCAGAAAATGCCAAAAATAATGCGATGAGTCACGTACATTTTCATTCACAAGATTTAACAAAAGATTTTTCACATCATTCTTGGGCAAAACAGGGATTTGATGCATTATTGATAGACCCTCCGCGTTCTGGTGCAGAGGAAATAATGCATTATGTACCTAAATTTGGTGCAAAAAGAATCGTTTATGTGTCATGTAATCCTGCAACCTTGGCACGTGATGCCGGTGTGTTGGTGAAACATGGCTATCGATTAAAAAAGGCGGGGGTGATGGATATGTTTACTCATACGGGACATGTCGAATCTATTGCCTTATTCGAAAAAGATAAAGAAATAAACGATTTAGAATATGATAAGTAAAGAGGTAGGAGAAGGGTATGGTCACAGTACGTGAACAACTTCCTGGACGTCTCAATGAGCTGTCCGAGGAAGCGACTGTAGAGCATGCCGAACAAGCTCGACATGATTTGGCTGAATGGCTGGATCGGGTTCGTGGCATATTAGATGATGCAGCGCTTAAACAACTCGAAGAAGTTGCTCATCTAACTTTACATAAAGAGTTGCAAACCACTGTTAATCATCGCTCCAATACCTTTTATACCGGTATTGAGATGGCGGATATTTTGGCGCATTTACATGTGGATGAAGACACTTTGTCCGCAGCAATGCTGTACCGAAGTGTGCGTGAAGGTGTCATGACGCTTGAAGAAGTTCGGGAACATTTTGGCGAGCAAGTGCATAGTCTGGTCCAAGGGACCTTGGCGATGGGTAAGCTTTCTGAACTGATTGAAAAGAACAAACGTCTAGAAGACCATTTTAATAACAATCAAAGAGAGCATTTAAGCGGCATTTATAAAATGCTGATTTCTGTGACTGAAGATGTTCGGGTGGTATTGATCAAACTCGCAGAGCGTACCTATGCTTTGCGAGAACTGACTCAAGCATCACGTGAACGTCAAGAGCGTGTTGCGCGAGAAATTCTGACCATTTATTCACCTTTGGCGCATCGTTTAGGGATTGCCCAACTTAAATGGGAACTTGAAGATTTAGCGTTTCGTTATTTAGCCCCAGAGCGCTATAAAGAAATTGCAACCTTACTGAATGAAAAACGTTTAGAGCGTGAGCAATATATTCAGTTTGTCATTGATAAACTGAAAAATGAACTGGCAAGCTATGATATCGAAGCAGATATTACCGGACGAGTGAAACACATTTATTCGATTTATCGAAAAATGAAAAGTAAAAACCTGAGTTTCGATCAGCTTTATGATATTCGAGCGGTTCGGGTATTGGTCAAGAATGTACCTGAGTGCTATCACTCCTTGGGGATTGTGCATCAAATCTGGCGTCATATTCCGCACCAGTTTGATGATTACATTACCAATCCTAAAGCCAATGGCTATCGTTCATTACACACTGCAGTCATTGCAGAGAACAAGTCGCTTGAAGTGCAAATCCGTACCAAAGATATGCATAACGAGGCAGAGCTTGGGGTTTGTTCGCACTTCAATTATAAAGAAGGTGCAAAAAATACCGACCACTCTTTTAACCATCGCTTACATTCCTTGCGTGCAGTACTTGAGCATTATCAAGAACGTAATGATGCCAGCGCACATAAATCAGATGATGATTCCGAAAGTTTCGAACAAGTTCAAGATTTCGAAGGTTTTGAAAAGATTTATGTATTTAGCCGTGATGGGGACATTAAAGAGTTACCGCGCGGTTCAACCGTTTTAGACTTCGCTTATCATGTTCACACCGAGGTGGGGAACAAGTGTTATGCAGCGCGGGTAAACCAGCGCTATGTACCTTTAACCTATACCTTGAAAACTGGTGAACAGGTTGAAATCTTAACCAAAAAAGATCGTGATCCGAATCGTGACTGGTTGGTAAACTCGCTGGGTTATATCAAGACGTCCCGGGCGCGAGATAAATTGCGGCATTGGTTTAGACAGCAAGATCGCAGTAAAAACCTGGAAGTTGGCCGTGAAATTCTGAATAAAGAACTTGTACGTTTAGCGATTCACCCAAAAAGTATTGATTTAAGTGATTATTGCAATCACTTTAATGTCAAGCTGGGTGAAGATATTCTGATTGGTTTGGTCAATGGCGATATTAGTTTGCATGCCTTGATCAATCAGGTCAACCGCCATATGCACATCGGTCAAGATGAACCTGAATTGGTACTCAAGCCGACATTGAATCCACGTGCCAGTCATACTTTGTCTGCACATGGCATTTTAATTGACGGTTTGGACAACGTAGAACTGCATATTGCACAATGCTGCCAACCCGTACATGGGGAATCAATTGGTGGATATATCACGTTGAACCGTGGTGTAAGCATCCATAAAGTTGCATGCTCGGACTATATCCGGATGATTTCTCAAGAACCTGAACGTGCGGTTGAAGCCGATTGGGAAATGCAACCGACCCGAGGTCAAAGCGTACAGATTGTAGTGGAGGCCTACGACCGTCGTGGTCTGCTAAAAGACTTAACTCAAGTGATTTTTTCGGATCAAATTAATATTCGTCAGGTGAATACCATTTCAGAAACAGATGGTATTGCCAATATGAAGTTGTTAATTGAAGTGAAAGGTCTGGCACAGTTATCACGTTTGTTGGCACGTTTAGAGCAACAACCGGGAATTATTAGCGCACGACGTTTGGTACAGGGTAATTAAACCCAACATTTAAGCTTTTAGTGAAAAACCAGCAACTTTTGTCGCTGGTTTTTTTATGCACGCCATAATGACTGTACAAGTTAGATCTAAAACATATAATTAAATCAATGTAATAGGCTTGTATTGTTGAAAGTATACAGGATATTTTTTGTGTAATTTTTATGACAAATGCTATAATCCCGCGAATAAAATAGCCTCGAGCTAAACTACATTCTAGGGTATGGAAAATTTCGGCAATGATTCAAATAAATGTATCCCACCTATATATGAGTCGTGCCGACGAAACCGTTCCCGCCTTAGCACAGATTCCTGCCATGCAGCGTAGACGCTTATCCGGAATTGCAAAATTGGCTTTAAATAGCGCGATTCAATCGTTGAATGCAGAATCGGTGGACTATATTGTCTGGGCATCGCAATATGGTGATGAACATAAAACTTTGAAAATTCTGGCCGATGTGCTGCAAGATCAAACGCCATCTCCAACGCAGTTTTCAACTTCGGTGCATAATGCGATTGCCGGCTTGTATTCGATTTTATGTAAGGATGCCACGCCGTCGACCAGTCTGGCGGCATCTTGGAGCGAAGCCCTGATTGAAGCCTATGCCTGGTTAAAAACCACCGGTTACCCCAATGCACGAGTACTGGTGGTGTATTATGATGAAGCTTTACCGGCGATTTATAAAGAATTTCAGCCCTTTAATGGCTTTGCCATGTCGGCAGTGATTAGTTTAGAGGCGCCAAACCTACAACTGGATATCAAAGCCTTAACATATCATCGGCATAAATATCTGGATGCGCAAAATTTTTATGATTTTTGGCAGCAATCTGAACAGAGTCTTGAGCATTCTCAAACTCAGGCATGGCAAAAATGTTAAAAGCAGCTCAAATTAAGCAAAAAGCTAATTATTTATGGCGTGTTGGTGCAACCGGTTTTAGTTTCGCCAGTTTTGGCATTGGCGGTGTGGCGATTGGTGGACTGGTTGCACCGTTGGTCAATCTGTCGACCCAGAATCCGAGCTTGCGTCAGCAACGTACGCAAAAAGTGATTAAACATAGTTTAAAGGGCTTTACCGAAATGATGGTAAAACTTGGAATTATGACCTATGACATTGAAGGTCTGAAAAAATTACAGCACAGTAAACAGGAACTGGTGATTGCCAACCATCCAACTTTGGTGGATGTCGTGGTGCTGATTGGTTTAATGGAACAGGCCAACTGTGTGGTGAAACATACACTATGGTCGAATCCGTTTACCAAAGGTCCTGTGCAAAATGCCGGCTATATTTTAAATGCCGGTTCTGAACAGTTTATTCATGACTGTGTGGAAAAATTACAGCAGGATCAGTCAGCTTCGTTACTGATTTTTCCGGAAGGGACACGTACCGCAAAAGGTGAACTGTTAAATGAGTTTCAGCGCGGTGCAGCGAACATTGCGATTCGTGCCAATGTGCCGATTCGTCCGGTGCTGATTACCTGTACACCTTCAACTTTAACCAAAAATGAAAAATGGTATCACGTTCCTTCACAGCCGTTTCATATTCATGTGAAGGTTCTGGATGCCATTCAAGTCGATGATCTACTCGATGATGTAACGGTGAATCCGAAAAATGTACGTCATCTGAATCATCAATTACACCAAATTTTTAACCAAGAGTTATCTAAAAAATGAGCAATCTTGCTGATGAATTAAAGCAAATGATTATTGATGTTCTGGCCCTTGAGGACATTAGCATAGAAGATATTGAAACTGAAGCACCTTTATTTGGTGATGGCTTAGGTCTAGATTCCATTGATGCCTTGGAACTTGGTTTGGCGCTGAAAAAACGTTACAACATTCACTTAAATGCTGAATCAGCAGAAACCAAGCAACATTTTAAATCAATTCAAAGCCTGGTGGCTTTGGTTGAAGCACAGCAAAAGGCGTAAGAGGTTGTAATGTTAACTCAGGAACAAGTACTTGAAAAATTAAGAGAATGGATGGAAGATCTGTTCGAAATTACACCTGAAGATGTTCAGCTGGATGCGAATTTGGCGAATGATTTGGATGTAGACAGTATTGATGCGATTGATCTAGTGGTCAAAATTAAAGAATTGACCGGCAAACAGGTCAATCCAGAAGATTTTAAAAATGTTCGCACGGTTCAAGACGTGGTGACTGTTATTCAGAATATGTCTGCTGCATGAAATTGATCTTGAAAGGGATAGTGGCAGTCGGACTGATTCTCTATCCCTTTTTAGTGGGCTATAGTTTAGCGCATGGTCAATATATCTGGGTCAGCAGTCTGCTGATTATCCTAGGATTATTGCGTCTGTTCAGCAAGGGCAATGCCTTACTGTGGCCTTTAACCGGATTTGCGATTTTATGTGGCAGCTTAAGCCTGATTTTAAAAGATCATGCCTGGCTGAAAATGTATCCGGTGTTTATGAGTGTCGGGGCGTGTATGATTTTTGCCTCGACTTTAGTTAAACCGCCTTCCATGATTGAGCGTTTTGCCCGTCTGGCAGAACCGGACTTACCTGAAACCGGGGTGATCTGGACCCGTAAAGTCACCATCGTCTGGTGCATTTTTTTTGTGCTGAATGCCCTTGTTGCCTTGGCGACCGTCCTGTTTGCTCCAATGCAGATTTGGGTGCTGTATAACGGTTTTATTTCCTATCTACTGATGGGGTTATTATTACTGGGCGAATTTATCTTGCGTAAGCGACAGCAGCGCTTAAACCAAATTCAGGAATAAAAACGGATTGTTATGTTGTGTCATTTTCAGAGTCATCTTCATTCACTGAAAGCGCTGTGTATTCAGCCTGATTTAAACCAAATCCGTTTTCAGGATTTCTGGCAGGACGTGATCCAACAAAGTCATGCAATTGAGTCACTTTCACAGCAAAGTTGGGCTTTGTGGGAACCTGACAGTTATCAGTTCCTAGTGCTGCTGTTTGCTGCACTGTTGGCCAAAAAACAGGTACTTTTGCCCCCCAATCGGGTCAGTGATTTAGAGAAAGAACTCGCGGAACAGAACATTTATTTCTTGCAACGTCAGTCAGTATCATTAGCACAAAATCAAAATATTGAACTGAATCTGGATGATGCTTTTTTGCATCAGGCGAAAATCTATTTTTATACTTCCGGCTCTACCGGTCAGCCGAAAAAAATCCCGCGCAGCTTGCGTCAGTTACTCAATGAAGTGCAGGGACTGGATGCCAGTTTTCAATTGCCTGAGCAGTCGATTGCCATTGCAACCGTCAGTCATCAGCATATTTATGGCTTGCTGTTTAAGTTGTTATGGCCACTGGCAAGCGGTCGCTGTTTTTATCAGACCCAGCTGGCTTTCCCTGAAGATGTTGCGGATATTCAAAAAAAATTAGCTGCTTTTAAGATGAATAATTATGTGGCTTCGAGTCCCGCGTTGTTAAAACGCTGGACCAGCGATGTGTTATTGCAAGACTGCCTAACGGTATATTCATCGGGTGGAAAACTGGAGTCGGGAATACGTCCTTATGTGAATCGGCCGATTACCGAAGTGTTTGGCAGCTCCGAAACTGGCGGGATTGCATATCGAAAGCAAGATGATGCCTTGTGGACACCTTTTGCTAATGTCGATATTCAGGTCGGCGAGCAACAGGAACTGCAAGTTAGAAGCAATCATGCTTTTAGTAAAGACTGGATTTTCACTGGCGATAAAGTTGAAGTGATTGATGCGGTAAATCCCAAAAGTCCATTTCGTTTGCTGGGACGACTAGACCGTATTGTAAAACTGGAAGAAAAACGCTTAAGTCTGGATACCATTGAACAGAAAATTGTCGAGCTAGATGAGATTGTCCAGTGCCATGTGTTGATTCTGGAACGGGAACATCGTCAGATTTTAGTCTGTGTGGCGATTTTATCTGAGCAGGCCAGACAACAGCTGCAAAGCAGCAACAAAGCACAATGTGTAGCCGCAATTAAAGTGCAGTTAAATTCAAAGCTGGAAAGCATCGCCATTCCAAGACAATGGCGATTTTTGACACAATTACCGCAAAATGCCCAATCTAAGCTGAATAAACAATACATGAAATCCTTATTTCAGCCTATGTTATTGCCTATTGTGTTGGAGCAACAGAATGAACCAGATCAGGTGCTCTATCGCCTCGAGTTCTCTCCAGAACTGGAATGCTTTAAAGGTCACTTTCCAGATTATCCAATTTTTCCGGGTGTAGGACAGATTGGATTTATTCAACATTTTGCCCGTCAGACTTGGGCAGAGCTTGAATGGTGCAACGGTTTTGAACAGCTCAAATTTCAGGATTTAATTCAACCTTATATGGTGCTGCAACTGAAATTGTCGAGAAAACTGCATAAAGTCAGTTTTGTATTAAGTCATGCAGAGCAGACCTTGGCCTCTGGACGCTTGTTATTTCATACACAAAACGATCCGATTTAAAGGTAAATGTAGATGCAGCAATGTTTTGTCATTCCGGTTTATAACCATCCTCATCATATTGAAGCTTTGGTAATCCATTTGGATCAGTTTCAGATGCCTATTATTCTGGTGAATGATGGCAGTGATGCCACGTGTACAGCACTTTTACATGAGATTGCAGCACAACACTCATTGGTAGAATTGGTTGAACATAGTCATAATCAGGGTAAAGGGCAGGCTGTGATTACAGGGTTGCGCCATGCACATACTCTGGGTTTTAGTCATGCCTTACAGCTCGATTCTGACGGTCAGCATGACTGGCAGGATGTGGCAAAATTCCTGCAAATCTCTCAGCAACATCCGGATGCAATGGTCATCGGTCAGCCTATATTTGATGAATCGGTTCCGAAAAAACGCCTTTATGGCCGTTATGCTACCCACATCTGGGTGTGGATTAATAGCCTGTCTTTTGAGATTAAGGACAGCATGTGCGGCTTCCGGGTTTATCCGCTGGCTAGTACCATTCAGGTGCTGGATTCTGCAAAATTTCAGCCGCGTATGGGTTTTGACAGTGAAATTTTGGTGCGTTTAAAATGGGCAGAGGTGCCTTTTATCAACGTGCCGACCAAAGTGGTTTACCCCGAAGATGGCATTTCGCATTTCAAGGTATGGCGTGACAATATTGGTATAAGTCAGGCACATTTGCACTTGTTTGGCGGCATGCTGCTGCGTCTGCCTAAATTGCTGTCAAAGAAAGTAAAAGGTTGATGGCGTGACTGAGCTGAAGCAAATCCAGTGGAATGAGATTAAAGAACGTGGCGGCATGACCTCTTTGAGTCTGGTGCTGGCGTTTTACCGTTTGGGTGGCCGTTGGTTATGCCGGGTATTGATGTATTTTATTATTTTGTGGTACTGGCTGTTTGCGACTGCCGCACGTCAGGTTTCGCTGCAATATTTGACTCGGTTACACCATTTTGCAGGCAGTCATTCGCCGTTTCTGCATACGCCCAGTCTGGCGCATAGCTATCAGCATTTCATGCAGTTTGGTGAATGTATTCTGGATAAAATTGAGGGCTGGCTGGGTAAAATCCCCGAGCAGCAACTGGTTTTACATGGACATGAACATTTCCGCGAGCATTATCAAAAAGGCGCGGTCATTGTCGTTTCGCATTTCGGCAATATTGAGTTGCTGAGGGCAGTCAAGTCGGAACATCCACAAAAAATTAATGTCTTGGTCTATCAAAAGCATGCCACCAAATTTAACCAGTTTCTAAAAAAACTGAATGATCATGCCGATGTCAATCTGGTTTCGGTGGATGAGCTGGGTATTGAAACCGCAATGATCCTACAAGAAAAACTCGATCAGGGGGAGTGGGTCATTGTCGCGGCAGATCGTGTACCGGTGCAGTCAGATCGGGTACAGCCGATTTCATTTTTAGGTGAAGAAGCCAACTGGCCGCAAGGCGCGTGGATTCTCGCCAGTTTGCTGAAAGTTCCGGTACTGGCGGTGTTTTGTTATCGTGTGGCCGACAGCTTTGAAGTGCATATTCACTCGATTGCCGAGCAACTGAATTTCCCGCGAAACCACCGTCAGCAAGCAATACAAAGTATCACCCGACAATATGTGGCATTACTTGAGCAGCACTGTATTCGTGCGCCATATCAATGGTTTAATTTTTATAATTTCTGGAACAAACAATAATGCAAGTGTTAGTTGTTGGGGAAATGCCACTTTCAATTGAAGATGTGGTGGCGGTTGCACGTCAGGAAAAATCAGTGGCTTTGCCTACATCTGCTAAATGGCGTGAGTTAATTCAGCGCGGTGCCGATTTTCTGGATCAGCTGTTGCAGGATGAAGGCGTGATTTATGGTGTGACCACCGGTTATGGCGATTCATGTCTGGTCGAGATTCCTGCGCATCAGGTCAATGAACTGCCTTTGCATTTATCTCGTTTTCATGGCTGTGGGTTAGGTCAGAATCTGGATTTAATCACGGCACGTGCAGTGGTGGTAACCCGTCTGTGTTCATTAGCTCGTGGTTATTCAGGTGTTTCGCATGCGCTGCTGGAACGTCTGGTGTGGATGCTGAATGAAAATGTGATTCCGGTGATTCCATCGGAAGGCTCAGTCGGGGCCAGTGGTGATTTAACGCCATTGTCCTATATCGCGGGGGCTTTGGTCGGTGAGCGTGATGTTTACTTTCAAAGTCAGATTGTTCCGATCAGTCGCGTTTATGCTGAAAAAAATATGCAGGCTTTGGTGCTACGTCCTAAAGAAGGTCTGGCACTGATGAATGGTACTGCGGTGATGACAGCCATTGCCTGCCTCAACTATAAAAAAGCGGAACAGATCAGTTTGGCCAGTACTTGTATTACCGCGCTGAATGTTTTGGCTTTGGAAGGTAATCCAAGTCATTTCGATGAAGTACTATTTGCACAAAAACCGCATCCGGGTCAGCAAAATATTGCCGCACAACTGCGTGACTGGCTGAATAGTGAGGTGCAAACCGAACATCAGAGTTCACGTTTGCAAGACCGTTATTCACTACGCTGTGCGCCGCATATTATTGGCGTGTTTGAAGATTCCAAACCCTGGTTACGCCAGTTTATTGAAAATGAACTGAATTCCAGTAATGATAATCCGCTGATTGATCCGGTGAATTTACGTGTGTTGCATGGGGGGCATTTCTATGGCGGTCATATTGCTCAAGCCATGGATAGCCTGAAAATCATGATTGCCAATATTGCCGATTTAATGGATCGTCAATTTGCGCAACTGGTGGACTATAAAATGAATAACGGTTTGCCGCGTAATTTGACCGGAGCGACCGCAGAACGTTTACCACTGAATCATGGTTTTAAGGCCGTACAGATTGGCGTGTCGGCATGGACGGCAGAGGCATTGAAACAGACGCTTTCGGCTTCAATTTTCTCGCGCTCGACCGAATGCCATAATCAGGACAAAGTGAGTATGGGCACCATTGCTGCGCGTGATGCCAGTCGGGTGATTGTGCTGGCTGAACAGGTGATTGCCGCATTGTGCTGTGCCAGTGTACAAGCCATCTATTTGAAAGCTTTGGATAGCCAATTGTCCGAAGTGCTCGGCACATTTAAGGCTTGGGTATTACAAACTTTTGATTACGTGATAGAAGACCGACCATTACAGCATGAATTGCAACAGCTGGTGGATCGTCTGGAAAATTTAGAATTATTAAGCACTGAACTTATTCGCTAAACCTGATAGGAAACAGACTATGCATGCCGATGTAATCATTGAAGTGCCATTTCATGATGTGGATACCATGAACGTGGTCTGGCATGGGCATTACTTAAAATATTTTGAAATTGCACGCTGCAAATTGCTGGATCAATTTCAATATAACTATACCCAAATGCGTGACTCCGGCTATGTATGGCCTGTGATTGAAAGCCACGTGCGTTATGCGCATGGCATTCTGTTTCAACAGAAAATTCGGGTGCGCGCCATTTTAAAAGAATGGGAAAATCGTCTGAAAATTGAATATCAGATTTTTGATGCCCAAAGTGGTAAAAGACTGACCAAAGGCTATACCACTCAAGTGGCGGTACATATTGAAAACCGTGAAATGTGTTTCCAGTCACCACAAATTTTATTGCAGCGTTTAAACGCTTGGTCTGAGTTTAAACCGGAGTAAAGCAGATGACATTGATCAATCTACAACGTGCAGTATGGCTATTTTTAGCGAGTTTGCTGTGTCTCACATTCATGTTGCCGCAAGCGGTGCATGCGCAAAATCCGCAGCTCAGACAAATCTTTGGACAGCTTTCCGCGACTCCTACCGTGCGTGCCAATTTTGAACAGCAAAAAAAATTGGCTTCAATGAATAAAACCTTTGTTTCCAAAGGCACGGTGCTATTCTCCAAATCAGAAGGGGTGATCTGGAAAATTCACACCCCAGTCAAAGCCGACTTGATTGTGACCCCGCGTAAACTGGTGCAAAAAACCCAGCGTACTTATAGCCAGATTGAAATTGATAAATCACCTTATGGTTCGGTTGCGACCATGTTCTTGCAGCTGATGTCGGGTAATGAAGCCGCAATCGCCAAAAACTTTAATGTTGTTTCGGCCAGTTATAACCCGGCGCAATGGAATGTGACTTTAACCCCGAAAAGCAGTTTATTTAAAAAATTGTTTGTCCGGGTCGATGCGCAAGGGCAGCGTTATGTCGATCGTATTGTGTTGCAGGAAAAAGGCAACAACAGCACCACCATTCGCTTTAGCCAACAAACCACTCAACCCCAAACCTTAACGGCTGAGGAAAATGCACTTTTCCAACTGGCAAAATAAATTTACGGCGCTGTGGCTGATTGTGCTCAGCGTGATCGCGATTGCGCTGGGTACAGCTTGGCTGAAAAAAGATATTCACATTCAAACCAATATCTTTGCATTATTGCCGGAAGCCCATCATAATCCGCGGTTGGAACGGGCGCAACAATATGTCAGTCAGCAGCTGAATGACAAAGTATTTGTGGTGCTGAATGCCAAAGACGATGCAGCTCTAACAAAAGCTACCCGCACCTTTAAACAAAGCGTGGCGACAACGGATTTATGGCAACCGCTACATGCACAGCTAGATAGTGAAAAGTTTGCTCAGGTGTTATATCGGCATCGGGCTGGTTTAGTCACACTGGCTGATCAAAAGCTGCTTGAACAACAAGATTATGCCTCCCTGACTGAACAGGGTTTATTGCAAATCATGAGTCCGGGCATGCCCGTTACGGCAGAACTATTACAACAAGATCCACTGCTGTTATTTCCGCGTTATGTTATGGGTTTATCCAGTTTGCAGAGCAATTCGGATATTACTTTGGAAGATGGCTTTGCCACCCTCCGGGATGAGCAGGGCATTTCACGACTTGTGGTGCTGGAACTCAAAAATAGCTCTTACAATATTGATTATCAGCAAAAAACATCCGCATGGATTGAGCAGTTAAATTTAAAACTAAAACCGATACAGGTTGAACCGCATTGGAGTGGTACTTTGCTGTTTGCCCAATTCGGTACCACCTCGGCGGAAAAAGAAATTTCGACTATTGGGGTAGGTTCTACCATCGGGATTTTCCTTTTGGTACTGTTTGGCTTCCGTTCGGTCCGTCCAATGCTGACTGAAATGATTGCCGTAGGAACTGGGTGTCTGGTGGCATTTACCATTACCCATTGGGTGTTTGGTGAAATTCACCTGATGACTTTGGTGTTTGGTGCCAGCCTAGTCGGGGTCTGCGTCGATTTTTCTTTTTACTTTATGGCGATGCAATCGCAGCATCGACAGATCAACGGTTTTGCGGTACTCAAACCGCTGTTACCCAGTCTTTTTATGGGCTTGATGACCACCTTGGTCGCGTATATCTTCTTGAGCTTTACCCCATTTCCGGGCTTTAAACAGATTGCTGTTTTCTCGATGGTCGGTCTGACTGCGGCATGGGTCACCAGTGTTTTATTGCTGCCACGCTTGCCACCTTTAAATGCGGAACCTGCAATTCGAACCCTCAGTTTTATTGGCAAAGCACGTGCGGTCATCCAGAGCAAAAAAGGTCTGCATTACGGCTTAATTGCAGTGATTGCTGTAGTCACCGGCAGCAGCTTAATGTGGCTGCAAAGCAATGACGATATCCGTAACTTGCAAAGTATGGATCAAAAACTGAAGCAGGAAGATCAGTACGTCCGTGAACGTTTTATGCAGCAACAAAGCAGCGAATATTTTGTGGTGCATGGCAAAACGACCGCAGAGCTTGAACAAAATGAACAGCAATTGCTGCAAAAACTGCAACTGTTGCAAAGTGAAAAGGCCCTGGATACTTTTCAAGCTTTAGGTCAATGGTTGCCATCACTTGCACAGCAACAGCACAATATCCAATTATTGCAGGGTATTCCAGCCAGTGCTTTAAAGGATTATGCCGCGGCGATGCAACTGAATCCGGCAGAGGTCTTGGCTTGGCAAAAACAACTTGTCCAGCAGCCATTACTCAGTCCTGTTGAAATGAAGCAGCATCCTTTGGCATTTTTACAAATGAGTCCTACCGAGCGACTGGTGCTGCTGCAAAATGTGCACGATGTGAAGGCTTTAGAGCAACTAAGTGGCCCACAAGTACAATTATTGAGTCCAGTCGATCAGATGTCTGAACTGTTTCAACGGCATCGTATCCAGGCACAGTGGTTACTGGTGTCCGCCTTAATCACGTTGGCGATCAGCTTGGGTGTGATTTATGGCATCAAGTCCATTTTACCTTTGGTATTGCCGGTGAGTCTGGCGTTGATGACCACCTTTGCGATTCAGGCCTGGCTGGGTGTAGAAATTAATTTATTCAGCATTATGGGCACCTTCCTGATTATCGGGATTGGGGTGGACTATGCCATTTTCTACCGCCACGGACATGATCATCCACAAGTGGTGGGCATGGCGCTATTCCTTTGTATGATGTCAACTTTATTGGGTTTCGGGTTATTATCCTTTAGCCAGACTTATGCCATTCACTGCTTTGGTTTGACGGTATTACTTGGGGTGATTTTTTCATTTATTTACGCAACCTTGTTTACATCTTCCGATGCCAAACATGTGGTGCTTCAACAATATCAGCCAAAGAGCTGAGAAACTATAAGGTACAGTGCAATGAGCACCATGCAACACACAGATGTATTGATTATCGGCGCGGGGCCATCAGGCAGTTCGGCAGCAGCATTGCTGCGCCAGAAGGGCTATCAGGTGACCCTGATTGAAAAACAGTATTTCCCGCGATTTTCAATTGGTGAATCATTGTTACCGCAATGCATGGTTTTTCTGGAAGAAGCCGGGCTACTGGATACGGTACGTGAGCATGTAGGCGAGTTTGCATTTCAGTTTAAAAACGGCGCGGCATTTTTAAGGGGCAAGCAGCGCAGTTTTTATGACTTTACCCAAAAATTTACGGATGGTCCGGGCACGACCTGGCAAGTGCGCCGTGCCAACTTTGACCATTTACTGGCACAGCAGGCGGAAAAATACGGTGCAGAAATCCGCTTTGGTCATGAAGTGATTGATGTTGATGTTGCGTCAGAACATCCGGTACTAACTGTAAAAGACCAGCAGGAAAATGTGTATCAGATTCAGGCGAAGTTTTTACTCGATGCCAGTGGTTTTGGCCGAATCTTGCCAAAGTTCTTAGATTTGGAAAGTCCATCCAATTTTCCGGTACGTCGTGCCGTGTTTACCCATATTGAAGATGGCATTTTGGATGATCCCGATTTTGATCGCGAAAAAATCCTGATTACGGTACATGCCAAAGATCATCGCGCCTGGTACTGGCTGATTCCATTTGCCGATGGCCGTTCCTCTTTTGGTGTGGTGGCGGAGCAGAACTTCTTTGAACACTATGGCTTTGATGGCAGCGCTGATTATGATGTAGAAGTCTTGTTGAAACGTATTCTGGCTGATGACGAAAGCTTGTCGCAGGTATTATGTAATGCCAAATTTGATACGCCAGTGCGTAGCTTGGTGGGCTATTCGGCCAATGTGAAACATTTGGCTGACCATAACTATGCATTATTAGGCAATGCCGGTGAATTTCTTGATCCGGTATTTTCTTCAGGCGTCACCATTGCACTAAAATCCTCAAGTCTCGCGATTCCTTTAGTGGATCAAGTACTGCAAGGGCAATCAGTCAATTGGATGGAACAGTACGAAAAACCACTACGTGAAGGCATTCAAGTGTTCCGTGCCTATGTGGAATCTTGGTATACGGGTGAATTTCAGGATGTGGTGTTTTCCACCCAGCAAGATGAAAAGATTCGTCGGATGGTTTCCTCCTTACTTGCCGGTTATGCATGGGATACCACCAATCCGATTCATAAAAATGCCAAAAAGCGTTTAAGTACCTTGGCGGAATATTGCCGTGATCCGCAGCAAACTGAAACCCTCAGTGATGGTGCCTAATATGCAGCTAAAATGGTCAGGAATGTTCATCAGTGCAGTGCTGCTGTGTAGTGGCTGCCAATCCATGCTACCCAAAGCACAAGGTTTAAGCACTACAACTTGGGCTGCACAAAATTACCAGCGTCAGGATCAGTTAGAAATCCAGTGGAAAGAGCAGAGTTTTAGCTTTTTGCTGTATCAGCAGCAGCAAGGACAAAAGCTGGAGATGCTGGCGTTGACCCTGACCGGACAGCAACTATTTAAGCTCAGTTTTGATGGTCAGGAGGTGCATGTCGAACAGCGCATTGAACAGATGAAGCTGTTGCCATTCGAGTTTGTAGTACGTGACATTTTATATGCAACTTATCCAAATTTTGCTCAGCTACAGCAACAGAATGTCCGGATTGAAAATTCCGCTCAGACCCAGAAAGTACTCATCAACCAGCAGCATGTACTGAATATTCAGCAGCAGGATGATGTGATTGAGCTAAATAATCTGCAGGTACCGTATCAAATGGTGATTAGTCACATCAACGATGGCTTAGCAAATACAGATGTGGACAGCACTGAATAAGAGGCATGATCATGGGTGATAAAATCACGACACAACATCCTGCAGTGGGCATCCAGTTTAGTGTGGGTTTATCCGCACTCGGCAATAGAGCAGAACAGATCAAACAGGCACTAACCACACCGCAAAATACTTTGAGCTTGGTTTCTGGATTTATTCCTGAAAAACAGGTCTGGGTAGGCGCTTATCAGCAACCTTTAATCGAAACTGTTCCAGATTTTTTACAGGATGTAGATTCACGCAATCTACGTTTTGCCTTGACGGCTTTAAATTCAATTGAGGCGGATGTGAAAGTATATACCGCGCAGTTTGATCGCAAACGTCTGGCGATTATTTTGGGCACATCGACCTCAGGTATTGCCGATAATGAAAAACTGCTGAAACAATATTTTGTCAATCAGGCAGATGTAGACGTTCAGCATTACAAACAGGAAATGGACAGTCTGGCCAAAGCCTTACAACTGTATTTGGGCTGGGAAGGGCCGGCTTATACTATTTCCACCGCCTGTTCTTCTAGCGCCAAAGCTATGGCAGCAGGACAGCGTTTGATTAATGCCGGTTTAGCCGATGCAGTGCTGGTCGGGGGTGTCGATACCTTGTGTCAGCTGACCTTAAATGGTTTTGATAGTCTAGAAAGCCTGTCCAGTGGTCTTTGTCAGCCCTGTGGTGCCCAGCGTGATGGCATCAATATTGGTGAAGCGGCAGGCCTGTTTTTGTTGTCCAAAGAAACTGCACCGGTAATGCTGATGTCAGCCGGTGAGTCGATGGATGCCTGGCATATTTCCGCACCGCATCCGGAAGGCAAAGGCGCTGCTGAAGCTATGCAAAAAGCTTTGAATATGGCTGGGATTACCGCAAACGATATTGGTTACCTCAATATGCACGGCACCGCGACCCCGCAAAATGATGCCATGGAAATTAAAGCGGTTCAGACGGTATTCCAGCAATATGATGTGCCAGTTAGCAGTACCAAACATAAGACCGGACATTGTCTGGGTGCAGCCGGCGCCATTGAAGCGGTGATTTGTCAGCAGGTGTTAGCTGATCAATCATGGTTGCCTTTGCATCACTCCGGCAATATCGATCCAGAGCTAGATGAAGCCAATTATGTGCTGAGTGCAGCACTGCAACAGCCCATCCAGTATGTGATGAGTAATTCATTTGCTTTTGGCGGCAGCAATATTGGTTTGATTTTTGGAACAAAACTGAAATGATCGATGCAGTACAGTTTATCCCGCATGAAAAGCCGATGGTGTTTGTAGATCATCTCATCGAAGCGAATGAACATTTTGCCATCGCAGAACTGGTGATTCGCCCTGAACTGATGTTTTGTGAAGCTGAGGGCCTACCGACCTGGACCAGTATTGAACTGATGGCGCAGACCATCAGTGCCTATGCCGGACATAAAGGAAAAGTGTCAGGCTTACCACCGAAAATCGGTTTTTTACTGGGTACCCGCAAAATGCAGTTGCCCGTGCCTTATTTTGTTTTAGGGGAAACCGTGCGGATTAAAGCGGAACAAAGCTATTTGCATGAGGGGTTGGGGCAGTTTCAATGTGAAATTGAATACCGAGAACATCGTTTTACTGCCATGTTGAGTGTATTTGAGCCGCCAGAAATGAAAGAAACTATCAGGAAGTCAAAGTGAGTAGAAGAATTTTAGTAACCGGCTCAAGCCGTGGGATTGGCAAAGCGATTGCCTTGCAACTGGCGCAGTCAGGTTTTGATGTTACGGTGCATGCGCGTTCAAGACAGCAACAAGCCGAACAGGTAGTACAAGAAATTCAGGCCTTGGGACAATCCAGCCATGCGCTTTTATTTGACGTAAATGACCGTGAAAACGTCATGCAATTGCTTGAGCAGGACGTTGCAGAACATGGTGCATTTTACGGTGTAGTGTTAAACGCTGGTTTAACCCGTGATGCTGCATTTCCGGCTTTAACCGACAATGACTGGGATGAAGTGGTTTCGACTTCTTTAGGCGGTTTTTATAATGTGCTCAAACCTTTAGTGATGCCGATGATTCGTCTGAAACAGGGTGGACGCATTGTAACCATGTCTTCTGTGTCCGGTTTAATGGGCAATCGCGGTCAGGTCAATTACAGTGCAGCCAAAGCGGGCTTGATTGGCGCGACCAAAGCTTTGGCACTGGAACTGGCGAAACGCAAAATTACCGTCAATTGTGTGGCACCGGGTTTAATTGAAACCGAAATGGTCACCGAAGAAGTCAAAGAACATGCCTTGAAGATGATTCCACTACAACGCATGGGACAGGTCGATGAAGTGGCGAAAGTGGTGAAATTTTTATGCAGTGACGATGCCAGTTATATCACTCGTCAGGTGATTTCAGTCAATGGAGGCTTGATTTGATGAAACGTGTTGTAGTCACGGGCATGGCAGGAATCACTTCTTTAGGTGAAACGGCGGATCAGATTTTTGCTCAATTTGAACAGGGTAACAGCGGTATTCGCTATATGCCGGACTGGGAAGTCTACACTGACTTGCGCAGCAAATTGGGCGGCCCGGTAGAGTCTTTTACCATTCCCAAGCATTTTAACCGTAAAGTGACACGTGGCATGGGGCGAGTGGCCTTAATGTCAACCATATGTGCGGAAAAAGCGCTGGAAGATGCAGCTTTGTTAAATGATCCAATCTTGAACAGTGGTCAAGCCGGTGTAGCATTTGGTTCATCTGCGGGCAGTGTCGACGCGATTGGCGAGTTTGGCAGCATGTTGCTTGATAACAACATGAATAAGCTTAATGCCACCACGTATATCCGCATGATGTCGCATACCAGTGCGGTCAACATGACCGTTTATTTTGGTTTGAAAGGCTTAACTCTGCCGACTTCAAGCGCCTGTACTTCGGGTTCCATGGCGATTGGCCAGGCCTATGAAGCGATTAAGTACGGCAAGCAAACCGTGATGCTGGCAGGGGGAGCAGAAGAACTGAGTGCCGCAGGTTCAGCGGTGTTTGATGTATTACTGGCCACCAGCGGTCAAAATGAACATCCGGAAAAAACCCCACGTCCATTTGATGCCCAGCGTGATGGCCTAGTGGTGGGTGAAGGTGCGGGCTGTTTAATTTTAGAAGAATATGAACGTGCCAAAGCCCGTGGTGCGCACATCTATGCAGAAATTATCGGTTATGGCAGCAATACCGATGGTCAGCATGTCACACGTCCGGATTCAGACATGATGGGATGCTGTATGCAACTGGCATTAGCTGATGCGCAAATTCAGGCAGACCAAATTGACTATGTCAATGCGCACGGTACATCCACCGATCAGGGCGATATTGCAGAAACTCAGGCCACTGCAAGAATTTTAGGTAACAAACCGATCAGCTCTTTAAAAAGCTATTTTGGGCATACTCTGGGAGCATGTGGCGCGATAGAAGCTTGGCTGAGTATTGAGATGATGCAACGTAGCCAATTTATTGCGACATTAAATTTAGAACAAATAGATCAAGCCTGTGGCGATCTGGATTACATCGTGAATGATTCTAGAAATATGCATGCTGACATTATTATGAGCAATAATTTTGCTTTTGGAGGAATTAATACCTCCCTTATTTTTAAACGGGTTTAACAACAACAAGAGGGTAAAAATCATGTTAATGAAAAAATTAACACTTATAGCAGCTTTGTGTTTCGGTGGGCTTGTTTCAGCTCAGGCTGCTGATACTGCGCATAATCTGGATTTCAAAAGTGCAGTTGAGCGTGCTGTTGCAGATGGAACTTTGGATGGTTCCGTGAAGTTTTATCTGGCAGGAACCAAGTCTGGCGGTAAAGTGATACAAAAAGATGCGGTGACCAACAAAAAAACCAATGGTTTCGCCAAATCTGCAGAAACAGCTTGTGATCATGTTTTACGTTCTGCATTGATTCAATTACAAAATACGGCAAAAGCGCAAGGGGCAAATGCAGTCACCAATATTGTCAGCTATTTCAAATCGAATGAAAGCAAAAGCACAACCACCTATCAGTGCTTTAAAGGGATGGCCGTTGCCAGCGTTGCTTTAAAAGGTAATCTGGTTAAGTTCTAAATCTAAGCCAAAGCATACAACCAAGATGAATTTATTTTCGAGACAATTTTGGTTGAATATAAAAAAGCCCATCTCAAGATGGGCTTTTTATGTCAATTTAAAGCTGATTTGGCTTCAAAGAAAAAACTATCTAGGAATTTCTTCTTCTTCTTCAAATTCAGGCTTAATCTGAACAATGAAGTCCTGACGGTTCAGACCACGCCAAAGAGCGAATGCTGTACCAATGTAAATTGAAGAATAGGTACCGACAAATACCCCAATAAACATCGCGACAGAGAACCAGTGTAAACCATCCCCACCCAGGAACATCATTGCAAGAACCACCAGCAATAAAGTCGCAGAGGTATGAATGGTACGACGTAAGGTTTCAGTCAAAGAAATATCAACAATTTCACGCGGGCTTGTGCCACGGATCTTGCGGAAATTTTCACGAATACGATCCGATACCACAATGTTATCGTTTAGCGAGAAGCCTAAAAGTGCCAGAATGGCAGCCAGTACGGTCAAGTCAAACGGCCATTGCATCAGGGCAAAAATACCCACTGTTACAATGACGTCATGGAATAACGAAAGCACTGCACCTAAAGCCAGCTTGAATTCGAAACGAATGGTGACGTAAACCAGCATTAATAACATTGCCAATCCAACCGCACCTGCAGAACGCACATACAGCTCATTTCCGACTTGGCCACCGACAGAGTCCACTTTATGTACTTCAGCAGCATTGTTTGGTAACTGCGCGGCTTTGGTAATTGCGTTACTCAAGTCTTCTACTTCAAGGTCTTGAGGAGGCATACGCACCAAAAGGTCTTTATTGCTGCCGAGGGTTTGCACCACTGCATCTTTAAAACCGGCTTGATCTAAAGCTTTAACCACTTCAGCCTGGTTGGCAGGCTGTGCATAGTTTAATTCTGCAGAAACACCACCGGTAAAGTCTAAACCGAGGTTTAGACCTTTGGTCACAATAAAGAACAGGCTTGCAATCGTCAGGATGATGGAAAAAATTGCCGCTGGTTTGGCAATTTTCATAAACGGAATTATCCGTTCATCATCAGGACGACCGTATTTTTTTGAATCAGGTTGAGTCATATCAGTCATCATAGATCTCCTTAAATGCTCAACTTCTTCAAGTTACGTTTTTTACCATAAATGAGCTGTACGATTGCACGGGTCACTGTAATTGCAGTAAACATCGAGCAAATAATACCGATCATTAATGTCACAGCAAAGCCCTTAATCGGGCCAGTACCGATGGCAAAAAGAATAAACGCAACCAGGAAGGTGGTTAAGTTGGAGTCAAAAATGGTGTTATAGGCTCGATCATAACCCGCGACAATCGCCTGTTTGGGCGAGGCTCCCCATTTCATCTCTTCCCTTATTCGCTCACAGATCAGTACGTTGGCATCGACCGCCATACCAATGGTGATCACGATACCGGCAATACCCGGAAGGGTTAGCGAAGCACCAATCCACGACATGACAGTCAGGATCATTGCCAAGTTGGCAAGCAGGGCAAAGTTGGCGATTACACCGAACAGACGGAAGAACACCACCATCCAGATCGCGACCAGAATGAAACCGATTTGGGTCGATAACACACCCTTATCAATATTTTCCTGACCCAGGCTCGGACCGACGACACGTTCTTCCACAAAGTACATTGGCGCAGCCAAAGCACCGGCACGAAGCATCAGCGCAAGTTCAGCTGCTTCTTGTGGCGAATCCAGACCGGTAATACGGAATTGTGAACCTAATACAGCTTGAATAGTGGCCGCATTAATCACGACAGATTCTGCATAAGAGGTACGCACTTCAGTTTGTGCACCAGTTACAGGATCGGGTACATAGCTGATTTTTTGCTTGTTCTCAATGAACAATACCGCCATGCGTTTACCAACCGCATTACGTGTTGCGTCTGACATCAGTTTGCCGCCAGCGCTGTCTAAAGTAATATTTACTTCAGCACCACCAGTGTCTTGACTAAAGCCACTCGATGCATTTTGGACACGTTCACCAGTCAGAATACGGTTACGGTTGAGCAGTAATTCGCGCCCACTATCCAGTGATTCATAAGCAAAGGTTTCTGTACCTGGAGGTAATGCCTGACCATTCGATTTACCAGTATACGGATCGATATATTGGTCATTCAAATCAGAAACCAGACGGAATTCCAGATTCGCTGTACGACCCAGGACTCGTTTTGCTTCAGCAGTGTCCTGAACACCCGGAAGTTCAACCACAATACGGTTGCTACCCTGGGTTTGAACCAATGCTTCCGCTACACCTAACTCGTTAATACGGTTACGCAAGGTGGTTAAGTTTTGATTTACCGCATACGACTGAATTTCTTGCTTGCGTACATCGGTATAGTTCAGGCGTAAAGTTGAACCCGAGGTTGATGCAATCGCTTGCTGAGTAAATTCATTGCCATTACGACGCAAGAAGTCCATCACCGCATCACGATCACTGTTATTGGCAAACTGCACAGTAATCGTGTTGTTATTCAAAGCCAGGCTATTGAATTTCAGTTTGTTGTCACGCAGTTGACGACGTAAATCAGTTGCAGATGTTTCCATACGCTGACTGATGGCTTTATCCATATCCACTTCTAATAAGAAGTGCACACCACCACGTAAATCCAGACCCAACTTCATTGGTTTAGCACCAATTTTTTGCAGCCATTCAGGAGTGGTTGGAGCCAGGTTTAATGCAACAACATAATTGTCCCCCAGTCCACGACGCAATACTTCTTTGGCTTTTAATTGGGCTTCTGAAGAATCGAGACGCAAAAGGGCAGCATTATTGCTAAAGCTATTGTCATGGCTTGGAATTTTTTCACTTTTTAATAATTGCTCTGCTTTTTGTACGATGCTTTGGTCAATTTGGGTACCGGCTTTGGCACCCGAAATTTGAACAGCAGGTTCATCGGGATACAAACTAGGCAGGGCATATAATGTACTGATCATCAAAACTACGACGATCAGCAGATATTTCCATGCTGGGTAACGCATTTGTTTTCTTCTTAAAATGAAAAAGTCGTGCTAGGGCACGACTATTTTTGATTAGAGATTATTTAATGTGCCTTCAGGAAGAACTGAAATCACACTTGCACGCTGAATTTTTACTTCTACGCCACGACTTAATTCAACCACTGCAAAATCGCCTTCAAGTTTAGTGATTTTGCCCATTAAACCACCGGCAAAAACCACTTCACTACCTACACCCAGGCTTTCAACTAGCGTACGGTGTTCTTTAGCACGTTTTGCTTGAGGACGCCAAATAAGGAAATAGAAAATTGCGACAAATACTGCAATCATCAAAAGGTTAGTAACCAAACTTGGCTGGGTTGCAGCTTCACCCGCTGCGTGAGCAGTAGAAATAAAAAGGCTCATTTCATTTTCCTAAAATAAAAAACTGTATATCAACAATATGATGATAAATAAAATAACTTGTTCAGCAATTTACCCTGTCTTTTTCTTCAGCGCAAATACTGAAAGATTAATCTTCAGGGCAAGGAGGAACTTCTAAACCGCGACAGGCATAAAATTCTTGGACATATTCATCAAAAGTACCATTATCCAACGCATCACGAATGTCTTGTGTAAATCTTTGGTAATAACGTAGGTTATGAATTGTACCGAGCATAGAACCGAGCATTTCACCGCATTTTTCCAAATGGAATAAGTACGAGCGAGTAAAATTCTGACAGGTGTAACAGTCGCATTGTGGATCAAGCGGACTTTGGTCATGACGATATTTGGCATTACGGATACGCACCAGACCGTTCGTCACAAAATAATGACCGTTACGTGCATTACGGGTTGGCATCACGCAGTCAAACATGTCGACACCGCGGCGAATTGCTTCCACGATATCTTCCGGTTTACCCACGCCCATTAAGTAACGCGGTTTGTCTTCCGGCATTTTAGCAGGAAGATAATCCAGTACCTTGATCATTTCCTCTTTCGGTTCACCAACAGAAAGACCGCCAATGGCAAAACCGTCAAAATCAATTTCTTTTAACCCATTGAGTGACTCATTACGAAGGTCTTCGTACATGCCACCCTGAATAATACCGAACAGGGCATTTTTATTTTTAAGCACATCATGATGTTGCGTTTTACAGCGTTTTGCCCAGCGTAATGACAGCTGCAATGATTTTTGCGCTTCTTCATGTGTTGCTGGATAAGGCGTACATTCATCAAAAATCATCACGATATCTGAATTCAAGGTATGTTGAATATCCATTGAAATTTCAGGTGATAAGAAGACTTTAGAGCCATCAATTGGCGAACGGAAAGTCACACCATCTTCTTTGATCTTGCGCATTGCGCCCAAACTGAACACCTGGAAGCCGCCTGAATCGGTTAAAATCGGTTTATTCCATTTCATGAACCCGTGTAAGCCACCATGTTCACGAATTACGTCTAAACCTGGACGCAAGTAAAGATGGAAGGTATTACCCAAAATAATTTGAGCTTTGATATCTTCAATATCGCGCGGGAGCATGCCTTTTACTGTACCGTAAGTACCGACAGGCATAAACACAGGCGTTTCAATCACGCCGTGTTCAAGCGTTAACCGACCACGACGGGCACGACCCGACTGACCTAGTTTTTCAAACTTCATACAATATCCTGAACAAGAGCAAAGCACTGCGTGCAGTGCAAGAGCGAATAAACAGTTCGCCGCTAAAAGTTGGCTATTTTCCTAGATTACGCACATAAACGCCAGTGTTGTCGAATTTTAACTTAACACTTACCTTATAAAGCAATATTGGAAGAGTAAGACTGATCCAGCAAAGTTTAGGTGGGCTGGCTGTTAGAACTGTTCAATGCGTTCTAATCTTTCATTTTTTTAAGCCATAGCTATTATTTACTCTACAATCCCTCGTCGCAATCGTGTGAACCAGTTTCTGAATATAAAAATTATGATCAATGGAAAGCTGGTTCTAAAGTGAGCAATAGGCTGGTATCCAAACTAGATGAGTGGACAAAAACTTCCTTGGTCTGTGTAAAGGCGCTTATCAACCCATCTAAGTTATTTTGGGTATTGCCGCACTTTTGCCCTCAGTATTGGGTTGTTAAAGGAATGGGTTTTTTAAAATAATCCGCCAAGATTATTTTAAATGTTGCAAAGCTATTTTACTTGGATACATCAGAACGAGAGCGCCATTTTTTTACCTTTCATTTGTCCTATTCTGACAGATAGTGAGTCGGGTTTTCATGCTCTGCGCATCAACCCCCTGTAGTTGATACGGCTAAATCATCCCTCCGTAAATACTCATTGAAGTATAGAGTTGGTTTTCATTCTACTGATCGTATAAAGGGTAAAGCGCTTCAATCAATGCATATTTGAGAAGGGCATAAGTTCGAACATTATGTGAAGCTCGTGTTTTTTAATTCATGTTTTTTTAGTTATAGTTTGGGACTTCTTGTCGTTATTGATAAATGCTGAATACAAGAAGTCCCGAGCTATTAAAAATTAGGTCGATAGTCAAAATTTTGGGTGACCGCTTGATCTCGAAAGGGACGAATGGCTTTTTTACCCATGGTCATGGTATTGACGATGTTATTGGGAAAAATCTGAATATGGTTGTTAAACAGCTCTACATTACGGTTAAAAATAGTAATCGCTGCACCGACATTTTCATTTTGCTCTTCAATTTCATTCATCATTTTTAGATAAATTTCATTGGCTTTCAGTTCGGGATAGTTTTCAACCACTACATTTAGACTGCGCATTAATTCTTTATTCAAGCTTTCGATGCGTTGTAATTGCGAGACATCGGTATTATTTACATTCAAATTTAAAATATTCTGACGCAGTTCAGTCACTTTTTCTAAAGTGCCTTTTTCAAAACTTGAATATTGCTCGACTAAGGGTTGTAAACCATCAAGAATTTTAATTTTCTGACGTTCATAGCTGGCCACATCTGACCAGGCACGGATAGAAGCATTGTGATGACGCACAATATTATTGCGAATCATGATACATGCAACAACCACGGCAATGATCAATAGCAAAAAAATTAACAACCCCATGTATATGTCCCCAAAACATTCATTATTGCTATTTTAAAAAGTGCGTTAAATCACGCTGTAAGCTTTCTAAATAAGGTAATTTAAAAGTACGTAAGTGTCCACGTAATACGGAAATATCTTGAATATTTTTAGCTTGGCTCGATATTTTAAATAAATCGGCAGAACCTAAAAAACATAAAGTGTGACTGGTCGGATGAAACATTAAATCGCCCTGACGCTGGGCAAAAAAATCAGCCAGTTTCAATACAAATGCCGGTGAAAGTAATTTTGCAGTTTGCATTTCATTACTGCCAAAAATATTTAATTTTTGATTGGTCTGAATGTCACTGGTATGCCAGGAAAAGCTATAAGGATAATAAAAATTCTTACGTGCCGTGGTAATTGCAAGTCCCTGGATTTCTACATCAAAAACGAACACCCCCCATAAATCCTTGTGTACTTCTTTGACTTTGACATCACTGCCATCTTTATCACGGACGCGAACTTCATTAACGTAATGGTATTGAAAGACCATAACCTGATGCTGTTTACCTTCTTCATCTGACCAAACTGTACTGGCGTAATAGGGAATATCGTTAGAGAGGGTGCCCTGATTAAACACCGGAAACAGCTGTTTTAAATGCGCAATGAATAATACCGGTTGCAGCGGAACAGAAATATGTTGCGGTTGTTGCCGGAAGGCGAGCTGGTATTTTTTAGCAATGGTCTGTTGCTCTAAATATTCAATGACATCATTAATGGGCTTTTTATCTTCGTAGCTGATATAAGCCCAGAACATCATAAATAGACCGCTCACCAGACAAAGCTGTAGCCAGATATTGGTGGGGCCTATAAAGATCAGCAGCATAAAAAAAAGTCCTAGTGCAGCTAAAAGCAGCGGTAGGATATTTTCAAATTTGAGCACAATCGGCGCATTCCACGGATGCAAACTATCTAAGATATCTTGCTGGGTTTGAGCCTGACGACCAATCTCCCAAAGCCGCGCGATATTCTGAAAAACCCGTTCATTTTTTTTACGTCGAATATGAATCGAATGTTGAACAGTATCGAGCGGCATGGTGTGCTTCTTTTATCGGTAAATATTAAGGCGTAATTTTATCAATCAGCATGGCATCGCCATAACTAAAGAAGCGGTATTTTTCTTCTACAGCATGATGATAGGCATTTAAAATATTATCACGATTGGATAATGCTGAAACGAGCATTAGTAAGGTAGATTCAGGTAAATGGAAGTTGGTAATTAAACGATCCACCACTTTAAAGTCATAGCCTGGATAGATGAAAATTTGTGTATCACCTGTCCACGCCTTTAATGTACCACCATGCGCTTGAGCTGCACTTTCAACGGCACGGGTTGCTGTGGTTCCGACCGAAATGACTTTATTGCCACGGGCCTTGGTTTGACGAATCAGTTCAACCGTATGTTCTGGAACATCACACCATTCGCTGTGCATGATGTGGTTTTGAATATCATCTGTACGTACCGGCAAGAATGTACCTGCACCCACATGCAATGTCACAAAAGCTTTTTGAATACCTTTGGCTTCAAGTTTTTCCAATAAGTCTTGGTCGAAGTGCAGGCTGGCGGTGGGTGCTGCGACACTTGCCAGTTTGGTCGGGTCATTAAATACCGTTTGATAACGTTCGGTATCAATCGCTTCGGCTTCACGATTAAAATAAGGCGGAATCGGCAAAGCACCGTATTGATCCAGGACATCTAAAATCGGTTGTGAAAACTCGACAATAAACAAGTTTTCGTGGCGACCTTGCACCGTTACTTTTACCGCATCTTCACCGATAAAAAGTTCAGCACCGGCTTTAGGCGAGTTGCTGGCTTTAATGTGGCAGTGTGCAATAAATTTGTCCTGCATTCGTTCCACCAGAACTTCAACCGCCCCCCCAGAAGCACGTTTACCTTTTAAACGTGCTTTCATCACTTTAGTGTCATTTAAAATCAGTAAGTCATCAGAATCGAGTAAATCCAGAATGTCGGTAAAATGACAATCGTGATATTGCCCTTGATGATCTAAGTGCAAAAGACGTGAAGCACTACGCATCTCTAAAGGGTAGCGGGCAATGAGTTCGTCAGGGAGATCAAAGTTAAAGTCAGAAAGTTGCATCTTCAATGTATAAAAATAAGAAAAACGTCCGCAGTATAGTCCTGAAAAGAGCAAACGAGATGATATCTGATGCTTTTTAAAACAAAGTTTTTGTTTTTGCTATAAAAGTGATCAATTGAATGAATTAGATAATTGACAATTCAGAGTTTAATAGTAATATAGCCACCACAAGCTAATGCGCTTGTAGCCCCTTTCCCGAGGTGGTGAAATTGGTAGACGCGGCGGACTCAAAATCCGCTGTCAGAGATGACGTGTCGGTTCGAGTCCGACCCTCGGGACCAAATTCAAAAGACCCTAAGCCCGTACTAAAAGCTTGGGGTTTTTTATTTTCTAAAGAAAATTTTTGCTTACATTTTGAGTATTAAGTTAGGAGACTAGGGGCGATAAATACAGCAAATCTGCCTTAGATTGTCACATTTATTCTCTTTATGTCTTTTTTCATTGTACTCATTGTAGAAATTTGTTAAAAACGTTAAGGGTAATAATCTTTTTTACAATAACAATAGTGATTGGATGAATCAGATATGAAAATGCAGTTGCTTGAAATAGGCTCAGAAACTGAGCAACTTAGTGCATGTAAGCTTTCACTATTGTTAGGTGTCTTTACATCAACCAATCAGGTTGAGCGTTTTTTAAGGTTTTCACGCAAGATGCTGGGTGCACAGCAGGCTGTGCTGGCTTTCCATAATGAACCTTATATTTGGTATTCCTCAAACCATGGTTTCAAGGCATTCTGCTCACCGGGTGAAACCTCTTTAAGTCCTTATTTTGAAGGGCGAGCTTTTATTGATCATCAGCATGCTCAATATCCGAATCTGGTTCAGCATGTGAGTCATTTTGGTGTAGAGGCCAAGCGCTATCTGGCTTTTGACCTGCGTATGAGTGATGGTGTTTCGCTTGGTCAGGTGCTGTTTTTCGATTTACATCAAGAATGTTTTAATCCGGAAGATATTGCCACCGTGCAAGACTTCACCAATAGTCTGACCCATATTATTGAGTTGAAAGCAGATCATGCTGAACTCAAAGAAATGTATGAGCAGCAAGCTGCACTCAACTATAGTAAAACCAAATTTTTCCAGATTATTGCGCATGACTTAAGAGCGCCTTTTCACGGCTTACTGGGTTTTTCGGAGGTGTTAGCGCAAGAGCGTGAAACACTTGATGAATCGAGTGTGCAAAGTATTTCTGAATATTTGTACGATACGGCACAATCGACTTATAACCTGCTAGAGAGTCTGCTCAATTGGGCGATGGCGGAAGGTGGGCGTTTTATTTATCATCCAATTAACTTTGAACTGAAACAGTCGACCAAGATTGTCTGTGATGTATTAAATAGTCTGGCAGTGAAGAAAAACATTCAGTTAATTGACCAGATTGAAGAAGGCGTTAAAGTCTGTGCTGACATCAACATGATCACTTCAGTGATCCAGAATCTGGTCTCTAATGCCTTAAAGTTCACCCCGACAGACGGCACGGGGCGAGTCATTATCAGCGCAAACCAGTCTGAGGCAGGCGTGCATATTTCTGTTCGCGACACGGGCTTGGGTATGAGTCAAGCGCAAATAGACCAGCTGTTTCAGCAGTCAGTGACTGCCAGTATTAAAGGTACTGCAGGAGAGAAAGGTACGGGACTGGGATTGGTCTTGTGCAAACGGTTCATTGATCTGAACCATGGTGAAATTTTTGTAGACTCTAGAGAAGGCGAAGGCACGATTTTTAATGTGATTTTACCGGTGGCTACCAGCACTCATCAGGCTTTAACCCAAGATCAGATCAAAACTGAAAAATTAAAATTATAGAAAATAAATTTTTCTTTTCCTCTATTTCCCTTCAGCTGATATAACTAGAAAAAAACTCGGCTGAAGGTTTGAAAATGAATGCGGAACAATTGCACAAAACATTACGTGCGAGCCAATACGCAGAACAAGTATTGGGAAATCATGCAATATTACTTGAACAAGATTATGCAATTGACCAATTTCTCGTTCCTTTAAGCGCCACGCAAATCCAGGACTGTGTGGATAGCACTTTAAACAATATCGCCGATGAAACCACATGGATGCGTGCGCTTCGTGTGCTACGCGCACGTTTGATGTTTCGCTGGATTTGGCAGGATGCCAATCAACTCACCGATGTTGTTGCTTTAACCCGTGAGCTTTCAGACTTTGCCGATGCATCCATTCGTGCAGCCAAAGATTTCGCACGGGTTCCTCTTGTTGCAAAGCACGGCGAACCGATCAGTTATAACGGTACAGTGCAAGATTTAATTGTAGTCGCCATGGGGAAGCTCGGCGCTCAAGAACTGAATCTTTCAAGTGATATAGATCTTATTTTTGCCTTTGGTGAGCAAGGTGAAACCAATGGCCGTAAATGCATTGATGTACAGCAGTTCTGTATTTTGTGGGGACAAAAACTGATTTATCTGCTGGATCATATCACTGCTGATGGTTTTGTATTTCGTGTCGATATGCGTTTGCGTCCATGGGGGGATGGTTCGGCACTTGCCATCAGCCATGTGGCTTTGGAAAAATACTTAAGTCAGCATGGGCGTGAATGGGAACGTTATGCCTGGATTAAGGCGCGTATTGTGACCGGTGGAAAAGAAGGCGATGAACTGCTGGACATGACCCGACCATTCGTGTTCCGCAAGTATGTTGATTACACTGCCTTTGAAGCCATGCGTGAAATGAAGGCAATGATTGAACGCGAAGTACTGCGCCGTAATATTGAAGATGATATTAAACTTGGTGCGGGCGGTATCCGTGAAGTCGAATTTATTGTGCAGGTTTTTCAGCTGATTTACGGTGGCTCTAAACTTGAATTGCAAGATCGCCAATGTTTAGTCAGCCTGCATCATTTGGGTGAGGTGGGGTTGCTTGAAATGCAGGCCGTGGCTGAACTGGAGGATGCTTATTTATTCTTGCGCCGTGTTGAACATGCCATCCAGGCCTTGAATGACCAACAAACGCAGTCCTTGCCAAGTGAGCCAGATTTACGTCAGCGTATGATTGAAACTTTAGGTTTTGCTGATTGGGACGTTTTCATTGAATATCTGAATCAAAAACGTGCCAAAGTTATTTTTCAGTTTGAACATCTGATTAAAGAAAAAGAACCCGATCCTTTGGTTGAAAGTTTTAGCTTGCTGGAAAAGCGGCTGAATGAGGTGTTGGATGAGAATGCAAAAAATCTTATTCATGAATTTTGGTATGGACATGCGCTAAAAAAATTGCCAGCAAAGGCAGTACAGCGTTTAAAAACCTTTTGGCCACATTTAATTGAAGCAATTTTGCAATCAGATAAGCCGCAAGTCGCACTCTTGCGTTTAATGCCCTTGGTCGAATCGGTGATGCGCCGTACCGTATATCTGGTGATGCTGATTGAAAGTAAAGGTGCATTGCAGCGTCTGGTTAAAATGTCTACCGTGAGTCCATGGATTTGTGAGGAACTTACCCACTATCCAGTTTTACTCGATGAATTCTTGTCGATGGATTTTGAATTACCCAAACGTCAAGATTTGGAAGATTCCCTTCGTCAGCAACTGCTGCGCATTGAAATTGACCAAGTAGAAGACCAGATGCGGGTGCTGCGATTATTTAAAAAATCCAATGTGCTAGCTGTTGCCGCCAGTGATGTTCTGGCTGAAAGCCCGCTAATGAAAGTATCCGATGCACTTACCGATATTGCAGAAGTCTCGGTCAATGCAACCTTACATTTGGCATATCAAATGACTGCGAAAAAACATGGCTATCCGCTGGATGCAGAAGGACAGCGTTGTTCGCTCGATCACATGGCATTTGTGGTTGCCGGTTATGGCAAAGTAGGTGGAATTGAACTGGGTTACGGTTCGGATTTAGATCTGGTGTTTATTCACTATATGAGTGAGCAGGGCGATACCGATGGAACCAAGCAAATTAGCGGTTTTGAATTTGCCATGCGTGTCGCACAAAAATTTATGTCATTGATGACCACGCAAACTCTGGATGGACGGGTCTATGAAATTGATACCCGTTTGCGTCCATCTGGTGAAGCAGGTTTATTGGTGACCAGCTTAAAAGCCTTTGAGCAATATCAATTGAAAAGTGCATGGTTGTGGGAACATCAGGCTTTGGTGCGCGCACGTTCCATTGCGGGTGAAAAAAGTTTACGTGAAATATTTGAAGCATTACGTTGCCGTATCCTGACTCAACCGCGAGACGAAACCAAAGTTCGTGAAGAAGTTTTGAAGATGCGTCAGAAAATGAAAGACCATTTGGGCTCATCTAAAGAACAGCAAAAAGATGGAATTTTTCATTTAAAACAGGACTCAGGTGGTATCGTTGATATTGAATTTATGGCACAGTATGCGGTGTTAGCCTGGAGTGGGTCGAATCCCGATCTCGCCCATTACTCCGACAATGTACGAATCCTTGAAGATGCCGCAAAAGCAGGTTGCTTATCCAGCGACGACGCGACAGCATTGATTCAAGCTTATCTCAGTGAACGAGCCGAGAGCCACCGTTTAGCCCTTGCGAATCAATCCATGCAAGTGAATGCTGCGGACTGGCACGATACCCGCGTGATCGTTTGCAAGTTATGGCAAAGATTAATTGATCCAACTGCAAATATTTGCATTGGATAAAGATGACTGTGTATAAAAATTTGGAGAGTGCGCCATGAACTTGGCTGATCGTGATGGTTTTATTTGGCAAGATGGACAAATGGTTGATTGGCGTGAGGCAAAAATCCACGTCTTAACACATACCTTACATTACAGTATGGGGGTGTTTGAAGGTGTCCGTGCTTATGAGACCCCTAACGGAACTGCAATTTTCCGTCTTCAGGATCATACAAAACGTTTGCTCAACTCTGCAAAGATTTATCAAATGAAAGTTCCATTTGATCAAAAAACTTTAGAGCAAGCTCAAATTGATGTCGTACGTGAAAATAAATTAGCGTCTTGCTATTTGCGTCCAATTATCTTTATCGGTTCTGAAAAACTCGGTATCGCTGCAACGGATAATACCATTCATGCCACGGTTGCTGCATGGAGCTGGGGTGCTTACCTGGGTGATGAAGCGATGGCGAAAGGTATTCGGGTGAAGACTTCATCCTTTACCCATCACCATCCTAACGTGACCATGTGTAAGGCAAAAGCATCGGGCAACTATACTTTGTCGATTCTTGCACACCAGGAAGTGGCACATTCGGGTTATGACGAAGCTATGTTGATGGACCCACAAGGCTATGTATGTCAGGGTTCAGGTGAAAACGTATTCCTGGTTAAAGATGGCGTACTTCATACCCCAGATATTGCTGGCGGTGCATTGGACGGTATTACGCGTCAAACCATTATTACTATTGCCAAAGACTTGGGCTATGAAGTGGTTGAACGTCGTATTACCCGTGATGAGTTCTACATTGGTGATGAAGCATTCTTTACCGGTACTGCGGCTGAAGTAACCCCAATTCGTGAATATGATGATCGCGAAATTGGTTGTGGTTCACGTGGTCCAATCACCACACAAATTCAAAAAGCATTCTTTGATGCAGTTCAGGGTAAAGACCCTAAATACGCACATTGGTTGACTTACGTAAAATAAGTCGATCAGGTAAGATCAAAAGGCGAAAACTCGGTTTTCGCCTTTTTTATTGATTAAGATTTGAGTTTATTTTTTAAGGACACCTTTTATGCATATTGTCTATGTCAGTGATGGCAAAGCAGGACATCGCTCACAAGCAGTCGGCTTATATAAAGCCATGCAAAGGCAAAGTGCAGATGAAGTTACCTTTGAAGAAATATTAATAGATCAGTTGCCAATTTTTAGCTTAGTGTCTGCGATGTTTAAAAAGAGCATAGTCACCCTAAAGCAACCGCCCGATTATATTTTTGGCGTAGGCAGTCATACGCAATTACGGGTTTTGCTGCTGGGGAAAGTATTTCCTCAAGCGAAAACTGTCATTTTGATGAAACCAAATTTTCCAGTGAATTGGTTTGATTATGCCATTATTCCTGAGCATGATGGTGTTGATGCATCGGAACATGTAATTACCACGCAGGGTGCCCTAAATCCAATTGTGAATGAACAGCGACATCAGCCAAACAGATTTTTAATTGCACTCGGTGGCTCATCCAAACGCCATCACTGGAATGAAGAAAAAGTTTTAGATGCAATTCAACAAATCGTTAATCTGCATCCTCAAGCTGAGATTATTCTGACCACTTCACGACGTACACCGGAAGAGTTTTTGGCTCATTTAAATGAAAAATCATTTAAAAGTCAGCTGAAAATATTTCCAGTTGAAAAGACGCCACAAGGCTGGATTTTTGAAGAAATGCAAAAGGCCGAAGCGGTTTGGGTGACTGAAGATAGTGTTTCCATGATTTTTGAGGCACTGACAGCAGGATGTCAGGTGGGTATCATTGAAATAGACCGGTTGAAATCTGATAGAATTACCCAACTGTTAGATCAGCTTTTAACCCAGGCGTTACTGGGTGAGAATAAAGTTAAATTGTTAAATCTACAATTGGATGAAGCGACTCAAGTCGCTCATATTTTATTGAAAACATAGAGATGTTTTTTACATGAAAATTTTACATATTGCGAATTTTGGTTTTAATAAGCAAGGTGCACATTTTTATTGCACAGATCGTAAAATTTCTGCAGGTCTGATTGAAAATGGTCACTTTGTTTATGACTTTAGTTTTCGTGATATGGCCCGAATGGGTACAGTATTTAAAACTAAAAAACTGGGTGCAAGTTGGGCCAATAAAGAAATTTTAAAAATTGTAGATAATATTGAGCCAGATTTAGTTTTAATTGGTCATAGTGATTTGATGAGTCCTGATGTGCTCAAAGAAATCAAACAGCGTTATCCGCAAACTAAAATTGCCTTTTGGTATGTTGATCCATTGTATTTAGAACATAAACTCGGGTTTGTACGTGAATTTTCACCTTATTTAGATGCAATTTTTTGTACCACCGGTGGTGAATATCTTGAAAAACTCAAACAACCGTATTTAAAAGTGGCTTATATGCCGAATGTGGGACATCGTAATGTTGAACAATTAAAACAGTTTGAATCAAACAATATTGATAAAGAATTTATTTTCTGTGGTGTGGTTTATAAAGAACCTGAACGTGAAAAATTCCTAAAAGATTTAGCTGAGACTCTAAAAAACAATCATGTGCAATATCAATATTATGGTTGTTTTGAACAGCCAGGCGTTTATGGTAAAGGTTATTACAAGGTGCTATCCCAATCCCGTATGGGCTTAAACTATTCACGTAAAAACGATGTAACTTTATATAGTTCAGACCGAATTGTGCAGCTTACAGGAAATGGACTGTTGACTTTTAGTCCACGTATTCCGGGTTTCGATAAACTCTATACCGAACAAGAAGTAGTTTATTTTGATGATCAGTTCGACTTAGCTGAAAAAATTCAGTTTTATGCTACCCATCCAGAAGAGGCGAAGCGTATTGCTGAAGCAGGTTGGAATAAAACACGTGCAAGTTTTAATGGCAAACGGATTACACAGTTCATGGTTGAGGTGACTTTTGATCAACCTTTGTCTGAAGCCTATGAATGGGCAAATGAGGTTTATGCATGATGTGGCTGCTTTATATGGTGATTGGCATAATGGCTCTGGCTGCGATGCTCTATCTCTTAGGTAACTATACTTTCTGGTTACCTTTTCGTGGTGCGAAGTTACCTAGAATTGTGATGCTGCATCAAGTTACACCCCATGAAGCCGCCTCGGGGATGAATATGCCCCCACAAAAGTTTGAACAGTTACTGCAATATCTGGCTAAAAAAGAAACTCGTTTTTGTTTCGTCTCTGAACTCGATCAGTATCGGGGGCAAAAAAATGTTGTAGCGTTATCTTTTGATGATGGATTTTTAGATAACTATCAATACGCCTATCCATTAATAAAAAAGTATAAGGCTAAAGCCACGATATATCTTGCGACACAAATTGAAGGAATTGATAAATTAAATACTCAGCAGATTCATGAAATGTCTGATTCTGGTGTAATTGAATTTGGCGCGCATACGCAACATCATGTGAATTTACTTAAACTCGATGATGAAGAAGCCTATCAAGAAATACAAAACTCTAAACTTGATGTTGAGGCATTAGTCGGACGTTGTCCAAGTTTTGCTTACCCTTTTGGGCGTTTTAATGAAAAACATCAGCAAATGGCAAAAGAACTTGGCTTTAAAAATGCAGTATCCACACGTAAGAAAGTGGAAGCCTACACCGAATTAAATCAATTTAATATTCCCCGAGTCAGTACGCATGGGGCAATGAATGCTTTACAAATGCGTATTGCCTTAGCCAAAGGACGTTATAAATTATGAGTATTCCATGTAGTGTTTATATCGTCACTTTGAACTGTGGTGCATGGTTGGAAGATACCTTGAACAGTGTCGCTGATTTTTCGGAAGTGATTATTTTAGATTCGGGCAGTACCGATCGTACTTATGAAATTGCGCAAAGCTTTCCCAATACACGAATTTCTCATCAGGACTGGCTGGGTTATGCAGCACAAAAAAGTCTTGCTTTAGCCCAGTGTCAAAACGACTGGGTGCTCAATTTAGATGGCGACGAAGTGCTATCTGATGAATTAAAACAAGAAATAGCCAAAACTATTCAAGCCAATCAAATTGATGCTTTAATTACCCCAATTAATGATGTTTTTTTAGGGGTGCCCAACAGTAAACATACTAAAAAACATGCCAAAGTCCGTTTTTTCCGTAAAAATAAAGGCCAATATGACCTTGAAAATAAAGTCCATGAAAATGTGATTGTTGACGGTGAAAGTATCCGTGCCGAAGGTGATATTTACCATTATGGTGAGTCGAGTATTTTTGTCAAAGTCGAAAAAAATAATCAATATTCAAACTTGAAGGCAGCTGAAAAATTTCAAAAAGGTAAAAAACCAAGCATATTGAAATTAACTTTGGTAATGCCTGTCACCTTTTTAAAGTCGTATTTTATTCGCCGTAGTTGTTTAAATGGTTGGCGCGGTTTTGTAAACAGTATGATCAATTCTTTTTATGCTTTTCTAAAAGAAGCCAAGCTTTTCGAGCAGCATTTGCAGGCAAAAAAGAACAAGCGGGATGATGCATGAAGATTATTCAAGTCCTTGCGACCAGTGGCGGTATTGGCGGTTTAGAGCAGCATACCTTTAATTTGGCCAATCAGCTGGCCTTGTCTAACGATGTGCACGTGATTGCACATCCCTGCTATGCCGAAAAGTTTAATGAAAATGTTCAATTTCATGCGGTCGATTTTTCTAGAAGCCGCTGGAATATTGGGTTGCTTTGGCAGCTAAAGACCCTGATCGCTCAAATCCAGCCCCAGATTGTACATGCCCAAGCAGGTAAAGCATCTGAGCTGATTGCCAGGATTCGTCCATTTTTAGCAGACATTAAAATTGTGACGACGGTACATGGAACCAAAAAGAATAAGTCTGCTTATTTAGTTGGAAATGCGGTGATCGCTGTCAGCAAAGCACTGACCCTCGGTATTCCAGAAGCGAAAGCACATATTGTTTATAATGGGGTTTATCCGCAAACAGCATTGGCTGTAGAGGCAAAGCAGCGCTTAAAACACAGCATTGACCAACAATTTCCACGTTTGGATTCAAGCAAGAAAATAGTGATGTGCATTGGTCGCTTAGAACCGGTGAAGAATATTGCTTTACTGATCCAGGCAATGCGGGGGATTGATGCAAACTTGTGGATTATCGGCGATGGTTCGTTGCGACAATCTCTAGAAGCACAAGTCAAACAACAAAATATGCAAGACCAGGTGGCATTTCTAGGTTTCAGAACGGATGCTCGTGATTTAGTCCAGCTTGCAGATGTTGTTACTTTATCTTCAGATCGTGAAGGTTTTCCTCTGGTGATGGTTGAAGCTTTGCAGGCAGATAAAGTCATGGCATCCACCAAAGTGAATGGCGTAATTGAATGGTTGCCAGAAGCCTATCTTGCAGAAATTGGTGATATTGCAGCATTGCGGCAAGCACTCAAAAATGGATTGGAAAGTGCAGCATTTGCTGATTTTGAAGAGCTATTTACGCGTGCTAAAAATGAGTTGACTGTGGATGCTATGGCGCAGCAAACGCTGCAAATATATGAGCGTTTGCTAAATAAATAATTAATTATGCTTTGGGTGATAGTCGAATAGCGTCAAGAACCACAAAGTCATGTTCAGCATTAATGGTATGACAGCCATCATCCTGATTATTCCAATGGGGTAAAATCACTTCTAAAAATTGTTCCTGATATTCTGTTGGGCTTAATTGGATAATTTCTTTAAGCTCAATATTGCCGCCATAGCGTTTCAACGAGTCCTGGCTTGGGCGAACCAGTTTACCGTTATAGATGAATGGCTTGCCAGCCATGCGGAATTGTTGATGTCCTTTACATACTGGGTTTTGAGGATGTTCTTTCCACTTAGGTTGTAAAATATCTTCGGTATAAAATAAATCTAGGCGATCACCAAATTTTTTACAGTTACGACGGGTGGAGGTAAATAAATACCACATGCTTTCATGGTAAAAAGGCGTTGTATCAACAGCTTCAATGTCTTCTAAAAGGTTGGAAA